>LSQX01252860.1_pt2 | contig 18152 bp, 11 predicted proteins | sample 654561 | NCBI WGS metagenome assembly LSQX01 (sample SAMN04489861, study PRJNA283612) | anaerobic digester metagenome | isolation source: 4 biogas reactors fed with cattle manure at either 37C or 55C with and... | place: Denmark: Kongens Lyngby | collected 2014
AAGGCCGACGGATTCTCCTCCGGCAGCGCCACGACCGGCACCGTCGCCGCCGGGCAGACGCAGCAGTGCGCGATCCAGATCGCCAGGATCACCTCGCGCGAGAGAAGCGTGAGCTTCGACGCGATCGCGTGGGCGCAGTGCGAGAGCTGGCCGGGCTTCAGCTTCGGCCCGGTCAGCAGCGACGGCTACGAGGTCTCCGCCGAGCACGGGCGCTTCCACGCGACCCTCGCGATGAACTACCATGAGATCGCCGGGACCGGGCGCGGCGTCGTGGATGAGCTGATTGTGGCCTCCGACGGTGGCCCGTTCTGGTCGGAGAACATCACCTACGAGTACTCCCTCACCGATCTGCTCTGCTCGGGCGTGGGGGTGGTTGCGGGTGAGAAGATAGCGCAGTTCGTGAAGCTGGCGGGGCCAATCAACGATGTCTACGACTGGTTCAACGGCGACCTCGACCCGAACCGGCTGCACGAGGGAGAGGTCGTGGGCTCCTACTCAAGCTGGACGGAGACGGAGTACGCCTCGGAGACGCTGATCCCGCTGCCCTCGATCGAGTTCTCGCCGGGAATGTCCGGCGGCCAGACGGTGGTGCGAGCGGATATCGTCGAGATCACCGATGGCACGACGACGAAGACGATCCGGCGGCAGTGGTACTCACCGTCAATGATGGTCTACCGGATCGGGGAGGAGTTCGACCTCAGCACCCTCGAGGTGAAGATCTACCTCGCGGTGCTCAACGAGCGCCTCAGCCCGGGGCCGCTGTACGCCTCCTCGCGGAACCTCATCCACTGGAAGCCGATGGAGGGGGACGGTGAGGACGCGTGGCTGAGCTTCCACCCGCAGCCGTACGACGCGCTCGGCTTGGACTGAGGCCCGGCCCTCGTGCCGGGGCGCGCCCGGACTAAGCAGTTCTGCATGCCGCCAGGCCCGCCCTGCGGTGTTGCCCGCGCGCGCATCTGAGGCGATGACCTCTCCGTCTGCCAGCAGCTCTGATCAGCTGATCGTCAGTGCGCCCCCGTCGGTGCAGCCCCCCGCTCGATGCTCAAAGATCCATTCGCAATGCCCTGAGAATCTTTTATCACTTGACAGGAACGCCATTCCTAAGCCCTGAACGACTGATGTGAGGAGACCGGGAAACTGGCCACGCGGGGCGGGCGAGGGTGGTGAGTGAGGCAATGAGCGCTCGGGCGACGGAGAGCAGAGAGAGTGCCGCACGGGCCTCCCGCATTGCCTTCTCGCTGCCGCTGGCTGAGCGGACCCAGCAGGTGTTCAGCGTGAATCCAGACGGGGGCGAGCTGCAGCGGCTCACCGGCGATGACGGGCAGAGCGGCAACTGGTCGCCTGTGTGGAGCCCCGATGGCTCGTGCCTCTGCTTCACCTCCAACCGCACGGGTCATGTCTGCCTGTGGCTGATGGCCGCAGACGGCTCCGATCATTGAGGAGGGCTACGGCGATACGCTGTACGTCAACATCGACTGCAACGATTGGGCCGACGGCCTCGCCTGGGTATGAGCGAGCTGGCCGGCACGGCGACCGATCTTGGCGCCGTGCCGGCCGCCGGGCGACGCAAGAAGGAGCAACTCGGTGCCGCAGTCATCGATGGGTGATCCGCTCAAATCGCCAAAAATGACACCCATGACAGCGTATTGGAGGAGGTGTTTCCCAGAAATGGTTCAATCATGGCTGTCAGGCATCCCGGACCGGTTGGCAGACTCTGTTTGGGCGCGATTCTCACTGAAATGAGATGCAGTCTACTGACCATCGAAGTGCCGGAGTGTACATCGAGACTGCCTGGAATGAAGTCGTCGATATCCGACAATTCACCCTGATCAAGGGACATACTTATCAAGTGAGAGGACGGGGGACACTCATGGTCCGCGGATCTCTGGCTTTGTGCCTGATGCTGACGATCGCTTCGGCAGGAGTAACCGCTGCTCAGCCCGGAATCGCCGAGATGGCCACCCGCTACCGCTACGAGGGCATGGCCGAGTGGGCAACGGCCCCCCCTGACTGGATGCTGGGTTACGCGAAACGCCCGCAGAACTGGGGGGAAGCGCCATTCGACGTTGTTCACAACGAGTGGTTCCACGTGCTCAGGCGTGGAGCGAGCAACCTCACGCGTGAGGCCAGCTTCTACCAGGCGCTGTGTGGACTGCTGCTGATGGAGGCTGAGTTCCACGGGAAGGAGGCCGTCCTCACCGAGCAGCAGGTGGAGTACTGGGAGCGCTTCCAGAAGATGGTGGCGCAGGGCGGGAATGTCGCCAACCTGTACTCGGAGGCAGGGCAGAACCTTGAGCTGAGAGGGCTCCTCGGCGCCACCGACATGAGCATCGCCATCGGCGTGGGGCTTCAGCCGCTCCTCAAAGTCTTCTCCGTCATCACGGCCGCCAAGGCGGACTCGAAGGCTCTGATGCTGACGCCCCTCGTCGTGTCGAGTCACAGCATCGAGATCATCGAGGCGATCAAGGCCTCTACCGGAGACGCGGACATCGCGCGCGCATGCGACGGCGTGCTGCGGGAGCTGGAGCAGGGCCGCGCCGATTATGTATCGCGTCTCACTGATCTCGCAATAAATGGAGAGCTTTCCGGGCTACTCGCTAACGCACTGGCGAATTCGAGTGTTAACCTTGCTGTGCGGACGCTGCTGTCGGGGCTTGGCATGAACGCCATGACCTCGGGGGCGTGGGGGCAGGTCGGCGGCAGTTGCTTTGCGGCCTTCGTGATCGGGATGGATATCGGGTTCTGGCTGAGCGGAGAGACTACGGCGTATGAACACGCCCGCATGGCGCACTTCGCCGCCTACATCCAGCCCGGGCTGGGCGAGCGGTGGCTCGAACTGAGTTCCGAGATGAGCCGTGGCGACCTGTCCGTGGCCTCAGGTTTTGACGCGGCAACTCGGGCTCTGATCCTGCTGAACGCGTACGTGAATCAGGAGACGGCGTATATGACGCAGTGCTATGCGAACGCGGTGGTGCCGGTCTCCTGCTGGCAGTTCGCCGCGACGCTGCCGATGGAAGGCTACCAGCGCAACTATGGCCGCTGGAACAGCGGGGAGCTGTTCGAGACAGGAAAGCTCTCCTCCGCCGCGGAGGGACTGAACGTCTCAGTGCAGCTCGCCTACGCGCGCTGGGATGCTGTGACCAGCGAACTGTGGCGGGAACTGCCAGAAGACGGCGGGACTGCCACCAAGAGGTGGCACTCGGACCTTAACCATGACGGGCGGCCCGAGTCGATCCTGCACAGTCTCTCGTGGGGGGGCGGCTCGGGGTGGGGAGTGTGGATTGAGGTGGCAGACGAGCAACAGGTGAACGTGTTCGAGGGCAGCTACGGACGGGAAACCGACGCGTTCTTCGTCGACGTGAGTGACGAGTGGCCGGGAGCCGAGATTCTCACTACGGAGATCAACTGGGACTACACGGGGGCTCATCGAAACGCGGCTAACATGTTCTTCGTGCATGTGTGGGGGCGCGACGCAGGGGGAGGGTCGTATGCTATCAGGGACACCTTCGCGACCACAGGCGCATACTCTCTGGGACTGCACAGGTATCTGTGGGAGGAGTTCTGTGAGTACTGGGTGCCTGGGCACACGAGCCGAGAGCAGCAGCCCAAGCGCTCGCTGCGGAACCCGCAGCGCAACTGACAGAACCGTTGCGGGCTTCGGATCGTATGCCGGCCAGGAGATCGTCGGGCCGGACGGCATCCAACTGGTCGGGTTCCTAACGGGAGCTTCACTATGGGGAATGACATCGGAACCGAAGACCCACCACACAAGGTGAGCATCATGGCACACAGACCGGGGTGCAGCTTCGGTGATTGGGAAGATGCTGGGGAATTTCGAGCTACTCGAGGAGATCGGTCGCGGCGGAATGGGCGTGGTCTACCGCGCGCGGCAGGTCTCCCTCAACCGCATTGTCGCGCTCAAGGTACTCACCCGCACACCGGCGATCGACCAGAGCGCCGCCGAGCGCTTCCAGCGTGAAGCGCTCGCGATGGCGCAGTTGCAGCACCCCGGCATCGTGGATGTCATCGAGGTGGGCTCCGAGGGCGAACTGCACTACTTCGCCATGCGCTTCGTGGAGGGGGAGAGCCTCGAGGCGATCATCAATCGAGACGGACCTCTGACACCCGAGCGCGCCGCGGAGATCGCTGCACAGGTCGCGGACGCGCTGCAGCATGCCCATGAGCGAGGGCTGGTTCACCGCGACATCAAACCGGGGAACATCCTCATCGGCCACGATGGGAGTGCGGTAGTCACCGACTTCGGCATCGCAAAGGCGATGGAAGGGATGGCGCTCGCCAGCGGGCAGTCACTCACTCAGGGCGTCATCGGGACCCCGGAGTACATGTCCCCCGAGGTCATCCGGGGCAACCCGGTGGACGGCCGCACGGACATCTACTCCCTTGCGATCGTCATCTATCAGATGCTGACCGCACGGGTGCCGTTCACGGCTACTAGCCCCTTCCGGATAGCAGACCTGCACCTGCGGGCACAACCCACGCCCCCGACCGCGCAGCGTTCCGACTGCCCGGGCTGGCTGGAGAGCATCGCGTTGCGGGGGATGCTGAAGGAGCCCTCGCAGCGGTTCGGCACTGCAGACGAGATGGCCCGGGCGCTGCGGGACCACATCACAGTCGATCTGCCGCACGACACGTTTCAGTCCGCCGCCGTGCCGCACCCGACCGTGCAGACGCCGGTGCCGGCAGCGCGGATCTCTGCTCAGGGTAACGGAGACGTTTCGCCGAATCCCCAGGCCGTGCCTCGTTGGATCTGGGGGATCGCTGGCGCGGGCGTGCTGATGCTGATCGTCGCCGTAGCGGTGTGGATTGCGTCGGGCAGGGGCGGAACGAGACCACCACCGCCTCCGCCCGTGCAGATGGCCACGGTCCCTGCGCTGGAGGGCCTCGACTTCGACTATGCCTGCGGGGAGCTGTCGCGGCTGAAGTTGCGGGGCGCCCGTGCCGACAACCAGTATCATGATCGTCTGGACGCAGACTGTGTCATCTCCCAGAGCCCGGCGGCTGGCACCCGTGTCGAGGAAGGGACGGAGGTCGACCTCGTGGTCAGCCTTGGCGCGGTGTCGTCGACCGTGCCGAACGTCACGGGTCTGTCGGCAGGACACGCGGAGGACGAGCTGCGGTCCGCCGGCTTCGCGGTCGAGTTCCGCGGGAGCGAGTTCAACGACAGCTACGCCGCGGATACAGTGGCTTTCCAGAGTCCGCCCGGTGGGGGCGAGGCCGAACCGGGCAGCACCGTCTACCTCACGATCAGCAAGGGCATCGAGCCCCGTCCGACCGAGGAGCAGCTGATCGTCGGCACCTGGCAGCGGACGCAACTCAACGGCAAGCCCACCTCGACCGGCCAGTTTGCCTTCCACTCAGACGGGACCGCCACATACACTGAGGCCGGACGCAAGAATGAGAGCCACGGCTGGCGCATCGACTACGTAGATGGCTTGCCTGTACTCGTCTTTACGAGTTCAGGCAACTCATATTGGATCGACTCAATCAACGATAGCACTATGACATGGCGCCCAAGAGCCACCGACCAGAAGGTAGTGACGACCTCCTTCAGACGCAGGTAGGGGGCGGATGGCAAACGGCAGGGGGACCACAGAATGAACGACCCTCTGAATGCAGGGAGGGGCCGCCAGCCGCCGGGCAGGGGGGTACTAAACTTGGTCTCCCGCCCGGTCGGCGTCCTGGTGGGCGTGCTCCTCGTGCTCGCATTTGTGGCCGGGGTGCTCGCGGGCGCGTGGGTCATCGGTGAGAAAACAGATAGGTCCGCGCAGACGGTAGCCGACGCTGCGGCCGTCGCAGGGAGCATCGGGTCACCAGATAAGGCGCGTAGCCGCTCCGTGGTCGGGCAGAAAGTAGAGCCCGCCCCCCAGGACGCGACTGTCACGGCGGCCGCACGGGTCCCACACGTCACGGGGCAGACGCGGGAACTCGCCGAGGCCCGTGTTCTCGAAGCCGGTTTGCAGCCGCAGATCACCGGGGGCGCGCCCGGCTCCCGGGACGCCGTCATCGACAGCCAGGAGCCCCGGGGAGGGGCGACGGTTGCGCCGGGATCGGCCGTCAGGCTCACGGTGGAGGGCGACGCGCCGGCGCGCGCTGACGGCGACGCTGCGCCGTCGTTGGCCACGGGCCACAGCTCGATGTCCGTGCTCTCCAGCGCCTCTGAGGCGGGCAAGGTCGTTGCGCTCACGATTGACTTGGGCGACACGGTTACGCGCCAGTCGGTCAGCGAGATCCTTGATGAACTGGCTTCCCGTGATGTCACGTGTACCTTCTTCGTGACCGGCTGGTTCATCAGGAATCACCCGGAACTGGTGGGTCGAATTGCCGCGAGCGGGCACGACCTCGGGAATCACACCGATGATCATCCGGACTGCACGCAGATCTCTCGTGAACGCTTCCGGCAGGAGCTCCAGGCCGTCGAGAGTCTGCTTGGCGAGCGGGGGCTGTCCATCAGTCGGCCGCAGTACTACCGGCCCCCGTTCGGCGAGTACAACAGCATGACGACGGAAGTCGCCGCTGGTATGGGCTACCGCACGGTCATGTGGAGCGCCACGAGCAAGGACTGGGATGCAGCGACCGATCCCGGGAAGGCGACGCGGGACGTTCTTGCGGCAGTGGGGCCGGGAGGCGTCATCCTGACACATGCCACGACCGTTTCGCAGGTCATGATCCCCCGTGTGCTCGATGAACTGGACAGGCGAGGCTACCGGGTCACGTCGTTGAACGGGTTGATCGCCGCGGCGCAGCGAGAACGACGCCGCTGATGCTGAGCTTCTGGATGAAGGCGTGATCCCTAACGATCGATCGGAGCCTGGGTCCCTCGAAGATCATTGACGAGATCGGCCGCGGGGGGATGAGAGTTGTCCATCGTGCCCGGCGGATTTCCCTAGCCCGGACCGTCTCGCTGCAGGTGCTCCGCGCCGACGGCGATTGTTCTCTACGAGATGGGCCACCCGCCACGGGCCGTCAGCGCCACGACCCCGTGCCAGGTGGCAACGCAGCAGTTGACTCAGGCGCCGCCCTCCCTGAGGACGTTTGGTGCCGACATGCCGCGTGGCTCGAGAGCGTCATTCTGTGTTCCCTCGGCAAGGAGCCTGCAGACCGCTTCGCGTCGGCGCGAGAGATCCCACAAGGGGTGCCGCCTCCTTGGTTGAGATGCTGTGCATCCTCGCCCAAGCCTCATCGCCCGCAGGCAGGTGTCCTGTCCGGGCGTCGGATGCACAGCCCGTTTTGGGTATCGCCTTGATCGTGACGACCTCATCATTGGGGCATCTCGCTACGAGACTCACGATTGGGTGGGCGGGTGCGGGCACGGTATGGGGCAACAGTAAGTGGCACTCTCTGCCCTGCACAGCCAGTTCGCCGATCGGGGATACTGTGCGCGTGGAAGACCTTCGCAAACCCGGGTCTCCTGCCGGAGCGTCCGGCGAGGCTGCTGGTAGCCGGGCGCTGCGTCTCCGCCGATCGCCTGGCTCACGGCTCACTGCGCGTGATGCCCACGTGCTTCTTCCTCGGGCAGGCCGCGGGGACGGCCGCCGCTCGCGCCGTGCGGGCGGGTCTGCGTCCGGATGAACTGGACGGTGCGGCGCTGAAGGCCGAACTGCTGGCTGAATGGCGGCCGTCCGAGTGGCTTTGAGGGGCACCGTACAACGTGACCGGGCGAAAGCATGAAGCCCTCGTCCGGTCTGGAACTCGACCTGGGTCCGGTCGGTGAGCCACGCCCGGCTACGGAATGCCGTCCCAGAGCTTGACGTTCTTGGCCTCCGTGATCGTGTACCACTTGGTGTGGCCATCGAAGAACGCGAGGTTGCAGCCGCCGTTGTGGACCTCCTGCAGATACCATACGGGCGGATTCGCGTTGCTGACCGCCATGTAGCTGCGTGAGACGCAGGCGGTCTCGCCGATGAAAGCGGTATCTGTCGGAGTCATGATCTCCTCGAGCGTGGTCTCGCGGTAGTAGAACCCGTTGAACCACTCCATGTAGTTGTTGTAGCCGTAGTCGCGGTTCCAGACACTTGCGGCGCCGTCGCCGGAGGTGCTGGGGCAGTTAAAGATGCCCTTGTTCTTCACGTAGGGCTCAAGCCGGTTGAACCAGCCGGCGCAGCCGCCGGGGTCGGAGTTCAAGGCGTAAGGCACGATGAAGTTGTCGTAGTCGGTTGAATACATGCGACCGGCCGTGGCAAGTTGCTTCATGTTGCTGTTGCATGCGGTCTGGCGCGCCTTCTCCCGGGCCNNGCTGCCAGGATCGCGATGATCGCGATGACCACCAGCAGCTCGATAAGCGTGAAGCCTCTTCTATGCACTCTCCATCCCTCCTGTCATTGGGTGCTGCGGGCACGTCTTTCGATGCGACGAGCGTCGGTCCTTTCGGACGCCAGCCTCCCGCTGGATCAGTCGATCCACACCCAGTTCCACGGCGGCAGGTTGTTGTTTGCCGCGCCACCGGCGTTCGTAAGGATCGCCTGACGGCCGACGGACTTCACATGGCCGTCGCAGTATGCCACGTTGTGCATATCTGCATGGCGATGCCCCTTCTGCTTCGGGTTCGTGAGATTGTGCCCCAGACACTCGATGATGGACGCCCTCGTGGTGCCGCGGCGGTCAATGAACGGATACGCTGCGTCACAGGCGAGGATCGTCTCCGCCGGTGCGCGGAGGCTCCCGGTGCCGCAGATCTTCAGGGCCGTCCCCGCATTGTTCCAGCCGTAGCTGCGCTTGTAGCTGTTGTTCTGGTTATGTGTGGGGCCGCTCGGGCAGTCGAAGATCGATGCGGACTTCACGTACGGGTGAATGTAGGCCGCCCAGCCACCCTTTGCCGGATATGGATCGTAGCCGATATCCCATGCCGGCTGATACGGGAAATCGGCACGGCGCCAGGTCGCTCCCCCCTCCGGAAACATCTCGTCGTAGTCCGACGCGTACATCAGGAACGCGAGGCCGATCTGCTTGAGCTGTGATTGACAGGTGGCCGAGTTGGCCTTGGCGCGAGCCCGTTCGTAGACCGGGAACAAGATGGCTGCGAGGATGGCGATAATGGCGATCACCACCAGCAGCTCAATCAGCGTGAAGCCGCGTCTCTGCACCACAGTTCTTCCTCCTCTCAAGTCTGGACGACGATCCGTCGAATTGCGCTGCTCTGTCGGATCGCACTCCCAAGCCGGTCCTGCGCATCTGCCTTGCACGGAGGCTGTTCTGCCTCCAGACCCACGAAAACGCCACTTGCCATAGTTGCGGAAACACCCTATAATGGCCTGAGAAAGCGTTGTTTCACCGGGACTTGCGCCCTCCGCAGAAGGAGTCCTCCTTCTCGTTGAACAATTGTCAGAAAGAATCTTTTGTGGTGGATACTTGGATATCGCTCGGCAGAAACCGGGAACCGTAGCCGCACAAGGAGGGGTGCCTGATGGGTGTGAGACTAAGTGAGGTCGCCGAGCGTGCGGGGGTGACGGCATCGATTGCCTCGCGCGTGCTCAACAATAAGTCTGATGTGCGTGTGGCGGAGGAGACCAGGGCGCGCATCCTGGCAGTCGCGGACGAGCTTGGCTACCGCCCGGATCCGTATGCGCAGGTGCTGCAGTCGGGGAAGTCCTCGACGATCATCCTTGTGTCGCCGCAGTCATTCTACCTTATGAACGCTCGCAGGGTCACCCGCCTGCATGGCGCGCTGCACTCCATCGAGCGCCCGATCCTCGCCGCTGACCTGAGCGCCTACGGTACCCCGCGCGCTGCCGCCGATTTCCTCCTCTTCACTCGGCCAACTGCGGTCATCTGGGTGTCTCCGGACTGGAGCGATGAGGAGTTCCGAGAGGTGTGTGCCGCCCTCCACGAGCGCGACACGTACATGCTGGCCGTGGACTACGCTCGCCCTGTGCCACCCGATGTCGCCTGTGACGCGGTCACGGTGGATCGCGCCCATGGCTGCCACCTCGCCGTCGAGCACCTCATCGAGCGGGTGGGCGACAGGGTTGCGCTGATCGGACAGGACACCGGCGGGCGTCTTGAGGGATACCGCCGCGCACTTGCCGAGCACGGCATCGACGAGGAGATCGTCGTTTCCCAGGCAGGCGAGCCGCCTGCCGGTGGCTACGTGGCTGCGCAGACGCTTCTGCGGGAGCACCCCGATGTCCAGGGCATCTTCTGCCACTCCGACCTCACTGCCCTCGGCGTCATCAAGGCTGTGCGCGACCAGGGCAAGCGCGTGCCTGAGGACGTAGCCGTGGTTGGCTTCGACAATGAGCCGTGGACTGAGTTCAACGATCCGCCGCTCACCACGGTCTCCCACCCGATTGAGCAACTCTGCTCGCTCAGCATGTCCGTGCTCCGGAGCCGGCTCGAGGGCAACGTGGAGCCGTGGTGCCGGATCGTCCTGCATCCGGGCCTCGTGATCCGGGAATCCACGGCCGGCGCCCCGTAGCTCCGCGCTAGCGCGCCAGCCGGAGGCGCTCCACCGAGCCGTCGGCGCGGATGATGCTGATGGCTCCACCCTCATCGGCCACGCAGATCGCGGTGACGGGGCTGCGGTTGACATCGGCTTCCGCGATAGTCTCGCCCTCGCTTGAGATGACCGCGACGCTTCCCCGGCGCGTGCCGACGATCGTCTCAGTCAGCCCGTCGCCGGTCAGGTCCGTCGCGACCGCCGCTGTGATCGGCGCGCCGACCGAGACGCGCCACGCCTCGCGCAGCCGGTACGGCGAGTCGACATCCTCCCGGCGGTGGTAGACGCCGCGCACGTCAGCCATGTCGTTGGTGGCGATGAGCAGCGGGTCGTGCTCCGCGGAGCGCCCGTGAAGCAGATGGAGCACCGGCCCGACGCTGATGACGGTCACTCCGTAGGACTCGGCTGTGTCGAAGGGGAATGTGACGATCCCGCCGTCGTAGCCGACCGCGATGTCGCCGCGGCCGTCGCCATTGAAGTCCACCCCAAGGACGCCCGCCGGCTTTCCGTGATTGACCTTCGGCGAGAAGTCGTCTCCCGCGCGCACCGGGGCTACGGGCTCACCATCGGCGCGCAGCACGCGCGTCCCGGAGTAGCCGTCTATCCACGACGAGACGATCTCCAGCCGCCCGTCGCCGTCAAGGTCGGCGGGATGCACCACGCCGCAGTTCGTGCGCCACATGTTGCGCCAGTTGGCCAGGTACTCCTCCCACGCCTGGCTGCCATCGGCGCGGAGGCAGTGCAGGAACGGTGCTACCGCGAGGATCTCCGGGCTGCCGTCGCCCTCCAGGTCGGCGGCCACGAGCGACTTGGCGTAGCGGTAGTTGGCGGTATCACTGCCGCGCACCTCGAACTGCCAGCGCACCTCGCCGTTGCCGAGCGCCGATACGAGGCCGTCCTGCGTCCCCGCGATGATCTCCAGCGCATCGTCACCGTCCAGATCGGCCGCCGCCAGCGCAGTGACCGGCGCCGCGCCCTGCCAGCTCCAGCGCACGCTGTCGTCGGGGCCCAGCAGGGCGACGGTTCCGTCGGCGAGGCCGACTGCAAGGTCCTCACCGGCGGCAACGGCCGTCGTCGCTGGGCCGCTGAGTTGCGTCTCGGAGACCACGCTCAGGCCCGTGTAGCCCGCGCCATCCGTCCCCGCGAGCGCCTGCTGCTTCTGCGCCGACGCCACCTCGGCGGCGGCAGACAGCGCGCGGGTGAGGGCGTTCGCGAGGCCGTCAGCGTCCACGCTGGCCTCAGCGGCGTTCTCACCGATGCTCACCGCGCGTCCACACCAGGTGAAGTTCGCGCCGGCGATCTGCTGCGGGAGCGTCGTGCGCCCCGTGCGCAGGTCAACCTNNAGTGTCCACGCTGCCTCCTGCCGCATCAGCGACCCGCACCGCGCGACCACGCCAGATGAAGCTCGCGGCGGATGTCTCTGCCGGCAGCGTCACCTCCCCCGTGCGCAGGTCAACCTGCAGCGAGACCGGCTCCGCGGCCTGCAGAAGCGCCTCGCCGCCGACTGAGAGGGAGGTCGCGTCCGCCACCGCGATGATCTCCGGCCCCACCATCGCCCCCGCGCCCTCGAATGCGATCACGTCCGTCTGCACCGGGCCATCGGCTACTATCCAGCGCTCGCCGCCAGAGGTGACAACAGCCACCCCGTCGGCCAGCGCGGCAACATCGGCGGCGACCGCCGCGTCTTCACCGTAGCCCATCAGCAGCGTGGCGAACTGCGCGCCATCGCCGGCTTCGAGGTTCAGCACCCGATCCTGCCGCAGGACCTTCGCGGCCGGCTCCGCACCGGGGTAGAAGCTCACCCACTCGTCCTCGCTGGCGAAGGGCACCACCTGCAGGTCAAGGTCGCCTCGCCCATCGGTGATCACCTCGTAGCGCTGATCCTGCTGCGTGAGCACCATGCGATCGGGCCGAAGCTCCTCCTCACCGAGGCCCCGCCACGCCGCGCGCAGCACGTACTCGCCCGGCTCCGACGCGCTCAGGTCATCGAGCACGGCATACCAGCCGCCCTTGAGCCACAGGACGCTCCGCTTCCACGAGAGCGCGCCCACGCCCACCGTCGAACTGACCATCCCGCAGCGGTCGAAGTCGGCCACGGAGTCAGAGATCGCCTGTCGCCCGGGGTTGATGAAGCGCCCGTCGTGCATCCCGACGATCCCGCTGTGATCCGCCGCGAGGCGCAGCCCGTACTCGTGGTCTATCAGCCACATCTTCCCGTTGTCGGTCAGGTTGATGATGGCGTTGACATGCGCCTGGCTGTGCCCGTCGCGCTGCATCCCGCTCATCAGTAGGTACTGCCGATCCGCCCCCCACGCCTCACGCATTGCGATCTTGTTGTAGCTGCCGTCACCGACCGGCTCCTCCGGCAGGTAGATCGGCTCCAGCCGCCCGCCGCCCTTCTCCACCACGCGCTCGTAGATCGGCTCCACGAGGATCCCTGTCAGGTCGGTCGGCTCCACCGGCGCAACATCGTCGCGCAATGCGGCTCGGTTCGTGTAGGCTCCCAGGCCCGAGTTCCGGTGCAGCAGGCTCTCGATCGCCCAGCGGTAGCGCCCGTCACGCGTGTAGAAGAGCGCCTGGCTGAAGACGTTGAAGTAGCCTACCGGAACGAGCCCGGAGCAGTCGCCGAAGCCGCTGTAGAAGCCGAGGTTGTTCACGCCGGAGCTGAGGAAGTAGTCCGCGATGTGCGGGGCCACTCCACGCTCCAGATAAAGCAGGTCCGGGCGGGAGAAGGCGTGCTCCATGGCGTGATCGGGGCATGACGCGTTGTAGCTGGCGGAATCCTCCGAGATCTGGAAGCTCGAGGCCTGGCCGCGGAAGATCGCGTCGGCCATGGTCAGCCAGTACTCCGCGTCCGGGAGGTCGTAGTAGAGGTCGAAGTAGCGCCACGGCACGAGGTCGTTGAGCGCTGAGTTCGTGCCATGGTTCTCATCATGCACCTGCCGGCTGCCCTCGCGGACCAGAACGTGCATGGAGCGAGGCTCATGCCCGAGGCGCGCCTGTGCCAGCAGCGCGTTGGTCACCGCCAGCCGCTGGCTGTCCGTGAAGACCGGAAGCTCCTCGATGCGGTCCCACATGCCGGTGAAGGCGGTGATCCCCGATGACATCTCGTGCGGCGGGAGAGCCTGGTACCCCTCGAATGCGCTCACGTTCCGCTCGAGGATCTGCCCCATGAGCGTCGGCAACTCGGGCCAGCCGAGATACCACCAGGTTTCGCCGAGGACCGTCAGCGCATCGACGACCCCTCCCACCGACGCACCGCCCACCACTTCGCCCGCCTCATCCATGACTCCCGCGCCCGCAAGCCGCTCCCGCACGTAGGCCATGTCGCGCACCTGCGGCATGCGCTTCGGCCAGGCGCCGGGAATGCCCGGATGCTCGACCCACCTGTACTCCACATCGACCACCGGCGCGGCCAGCCCAACATCGCCCTGCGCCGGGACGTGCGCCTCCGTGAAGCGCGCGACCGCGCGGCCGATGCCCTCGGCATCGCTACCCGCGAGCAGCAGCACGTTGCGCCCAAGCCCGAACGGGTCGTGGATCGTGCGGATGACGTAGCCGCCGGGCCCCGGGTAGAGCTGCGACGCCATCGCCTGTCCGCGCCCCCAGAGGCCGGCGGCAAGCCGGTTGTCGAGCACGTTGCCGATCGCGATGACGTTCGCGGCCGCAAGCGCCTCAGCGTTCGGCAGGAAGCGCTCATCCACCAGTTCTTCAGCCGCCACGATCTCCGGCGCGGCCCCGTGTTGCGCGAGGGTGGCCGCCAGCTCCCGCGCGAGGCGGTCGTGGCGACCGTCCTCCGGGGTGGCGATCACACAGCGTGGCGTCCCGTCGACGATCAGCTCAGTCGCCGAGAGGATCGGCTTGAGCCGTGCGATCGGCGCGGGGTCCTCCGATGGATAGACGAAGGTCAGCAGCAGCCGCACAGTGCCGCCGCCCTGAAGATCATACGCGCGATCATCGGCGCGAAGCTCCTCGATGGTGGCCCGAATGCTCTCGCCGCCGAGATCAAGCGCAATGGTCGTCGCGCCCGTTCCGGTGAGTTCGATCGCGAGGTCGTGCATCGGCTGCCCGGCTTCCACTGCGAAGCTGGCGCCGTCCACGGTCACGCCGGGCGCACTGGCCCGCCCCTCACGGGAGCGAACGCGCAGTTCGATGAACTCGCCACCCTCGACCGCGACCTGACCGCCCCAGGCCTCCGCGCGCGTCATCTCGGGGATGGCGCGCACAACCAGCCGGGCGGCCTCCAGACCATTCCAGTCGCGCGAGTCTATGAGGTAGGCGGGAGCCGCCATCGCTCCCGAAACCGCTATGAGTAAGACTGCCGACATGGCCAGCATCCGCATGCCGCGCATGATCAGCCATCCCTTTCCTCGCGTACCCTACGTAGCTCTGCCCTCTACTGTGCCGCCTTGAGGAGATCGGCCTGTCCGTCCGAGTGCAGCACCAGCAGGTCCTCGCCGTCGCGGTAGAAGCCGACCACAGCTGAGCCGGATGCGGATGAGCGCGCCTCAGGCTCACCGGTGAGAGCGTTCACGATCTGCACCGCGCCATCCTTCATCCCGATGAGAAGCTCCGGCTCACCATCGGCATCCGTGTCTGCAACGTCAAGCCGAGTAACCTTCCGCCCCGTCACGAGGTTCCAGACGGTGTCGAAGAAGAGCCACTCATCGCCGCGCGCTGGCTGCGATCGCCGGGCCGTCACCGTGCCCATGTTGTCGGCGTTGAAGATGATCGGCGGCTCACCCTCGGGCTCCCAGACCGCCAGCGCAACGCACGAGCCCTCCGCCTTCCAGCCGGGGTAGCCGATGTGCGGACCGCTGCCCCAGTAGACATACATGCGTGTGGCGCCCGCGAGCGCGAAATGCGTGTCGCCCTCGCCGAACGCCTTCGTCACCAGGAGGCCCTGCGGCAGGTCGATGTTGACGCCGAACTTGTGGTCGTTGTCGTAGTCCGGCGGGAGGACAATGTCGCCCTGCGCGTTGAACGCGAGCGCCTGGTGGTAGGAGTAGAGGAACATGGCCAGCACCTCGAGGGAGCCATCGCCGTCGAGGTCGGTGATCGCGCCGTGCATGAAGTCGCCGCAGGTCATCCCGCGCGCGACTCGAAGGTAGCGCTCCCACTTCAGGCTCCCGGCGCCATCGAGGCAGTGAACCTGGTTGGCTCCGGCGATGATCTCCGGCCGACCGTCGGGCTCGAGGTCCGTGATGCGCACCCAGTCCACCCACGCCGGGAAGCCGATCGAGCCGGTAGTGGCCTCGCAGCGGTAGCTCCAAAGCTGCTCACCGGCCGGCGAGAGCAGGTAGATCGAGGTGTCGTCGCAGCCTACCGCGACCTCCGGCGCACCGTCGCCGTTCACGTCACCGGCATCCACCGTGCGGCATGGCGCACCCGGCGCGAAGCGCCAGATTAGCTCGCCATCGGGCCGGAACGCCGACACGCCCTCCTCGCCCGCGATGAGCCACTCATTCGCGCCATCGCCGTCAAGGTCGAAGGACTTCGCCTCCGTGGCGCCGGTGCCAAGCTCCACTGCCGCGGCGTCCCATCCGAAGGGTGCCTCATCGTCGCCTCCACCGTTCTGCGCGTAGCCCGCGGCAGCCATCTGCACCGCCTCGGCCATCGCGGCCTCGGTCAGCGCCGTCACCGCGGACGCCGTCGGGCTCGCCGGAAGCTCGTGCCGTCCTGCGGTGAGGCGCACGGCATCCTCGCGCCCGCGCAGATGAAGCTCGACCGGCTCGCCGGCCTCGATCCAGCCGTCCTCGCCAGCGGCCATGAAGAGAGACACCGGCGCGGAGGCGGTGAGCAGCGGGTCATCGGCCGGGCCGAGGCGCCGCAGGCCACCGAAGAGCGCGCCCGCTTCGTCGATGGCGTAGCTACCGGCGTCGGCAGTGTCTCCGGGCACCGTTCCGATGCCGTAGAGCGATCTGCTCGCGCCATCCTGCATCAGCACCGCAGAGTCGGAGACGCGCGTGAGCGAGACCGCGTCCAGCTCCTCAGCGCTCTGCGCGGCATGGACCGCCGTCGCGAAGTTCAGCGACTGGCCCGGCTCCAGCACGGCCGACCGGTCCTGCTGGAAGATTCTGGCGACCGGCTCCGCGAAGGTGTAGTCCTGCCATGCCTCAGGGGTCGGGAAGGTCATCATCTCAAGGTCGGTTCGCGACTGTCCGTCGGCGATGATGTCGCAGTAACGGCCGTCCTGCGCCAGCCGCAGGCGCGAGTCGACCAGTGCGGGCTCGCCGAGGCCGCGGAAGCTGCAGCGCACCACGTAGTGCCCCGGCTCGCGCGCGATCGCGCGGTCCAGCACTACGAACGGCCGCCCGGGCCGCCAGAAGATCGTGCGCTCCCAGTCCGCTCCGGAGAAGCCCTCGTAGATCGAGCGGCTGAGCGCGACCGAGCCACCGTCAGCGGCCTCCTGCAGCTTCGCCTCATGCTGGCCCACCGCGATCGCGCCGTCGCGGGCGATGTAGAGGCCGGAGTGGTCCTGGATGCCTCGCGCGGAGTAGGTGTGATCAACCAGCCACATCCGCCCCTCAGCGGTGAAGTTGATGATACTGTTGACATCGCTCTGCATGTGCCCCGCGGGACCGTTCGGGTAGCCCTCAACGTCGGTGAACTTCCCCGCGCCATCGAGGAGCAGGTACTGGTCGTCCGGCGTCCAGCCCTCGCGGAAGACGATCTTGTTGAACCACTCAGGGCCCGCGCTCTCCGGCGGATCGAAGACCGGCGTGGTCGAGCTCTCGCCCTTCGCCAGCGTCTGCTGGTAGATGGGGAAAACGCTCATACCGGTCCACTCAGAGGGCTCCTGAAGCTCCACGGAGAGGTCATACGGGATCGGATACTGGAAGGTGCGGAGTCCGCAGGCCTGCGGCAGCTTCGTCTGCATGACCCAGTTCAGGCGCGGATCGCGGTAGTACCATGCGGCCAGCGAGATCGCCTCGAAGATGCCTGGCTCGACGAGTGAGGTGCAGTCGCCGAAGCCGCTCGCGTAGCCGAGGTTGTTCATGCAGGCCTGCGCGATGTACTCCGCCTGCGAGCGGGCGATGCCGCGCGTGAAGTAGGTGAGATCGCCGCTCGAGAGGGCGTAGCTCATCGCGTGCCGCGGGGCGTAGCAGAGGTAGCCGGCCGCGTCCTCGAGCACCTGGAAGCTGCAGCTTTGGCCGGAGAAGACCGCTCGCGCGACGTTCATCCAGTACTCGCTCTCGGGCAGGTCGTAGTACCTGTCGAAGTAGTTCCAGCCCGCGAAGGTGTTGAGGGCGGAGTTCGTGCCGTGGTTCTCATCAACGACCTGCACAGCCCCCTCGCGCACAAGCTGGTTGGCGGCCCGCTGCTCGTAGCCCTGCCGCGCATCGGCGAGGAACGCGTTTGTGATCTCCAGGCGATCTGCGTCAGTCCAGACCGGCAGCTCCTCGACGATATCCCACCACTGCATATGCGCCGAGGCCGCTCCCTCCATCTCCACCCGCCTCGGGACATTCGCGAGCAGGTGGCGGTTCTTGTCGAGAATCTCCTTCATCAGCGGCGGCAGGGCCGGGTCGCCGTTCCAGAACCAGCTCTGACCAAGCCGCCCGATCGCCCCGAGCACGGTCACGAGATCGCCGTCCTCGCGCCTAATCACGTTGCCCTCAGCATCCATCAGGCCCGATGAGGAGAAGAGGTCCTGGAAATACTGGATGGTGCTGTACTGCGGCTGGCGCTTCGACGA
>LSQX01404551.1_pt3 | contig 18149 bp, 18 predicted proteins | sample 654561 | NCBI WGS metagenome assembly LSQX01 (sample SAMN04489861, study PRJNA283612) | anaerobic digester metagenome | isolation source: 4 biogas reactors fed with cattle manure at either 37C or 55C with and... | place: Denmark: Kongens Lyngby | collected 2014
CTCTCCAGGCTCATCGGATAGCCGGCGAAGAAGAGGCCCGTATCCTTGAGGCGCTCGTTCAACTCGTTGGTCACGATGCCCGCCTCTGCCGTCACCGTCAGGTTCTCCTCATCGACCTCGATGATCCGGTTCATCTTCTCAAGGGAGAGAACGATGCCTCCAAAGAGCGGTATGGCACCGCCGGAGAGACCTGATCCGGCGCCTCGGGGCGTCACGGGGATGGTGTAGCGGTCTGCAAGGCGCATGATCTGGGCCACTTGACCGGTGGTGGTCGGGGTGACCACCACCTCGGGCATGGCACAAAACTGCTCCCGGCTCGTCTCATCGTGGCTGTACCCCTCGATGCGCTCACGGTCGGTGATGACGTTGGACAGGGAGCAGATGGTGATGAGCTCTTGTATGATGTCGCCGGTGATGGGGGTGTAGGTCATTCGATGGTCCTCCTCTCTTCTAGGCGCCTCAGCAGGACAGGGATGATGGCAAAGAGATCGCCGATGATGGCGATGTCGGCGAGGGCCAGGATGTTTGCCTCGCTGTCCCGGTTGATGGCCACGATGGTCTTCGCGGTCTTGATGCCGGCCAGGTGTTGGATGGCCCCCGAGATCCCCACCGCCACATAGAGCTCCGGGGAGATGGTCTTGCCCGAGAGGCCGACCTGGTGCGGGTAGCTTGCCCACCCACGGTCGACAGCGTCGCGGCTCGCCCCCACCGCCCCTCCCAAGGCGGCGGCGAGATCCTCGATGAGGGTGAAGTTGTCCCGTTTCTTGAGACCCTTGCCACCGGAGACCACGATGGCGGCGTTCTCGATGGAGGAGCTCTGGTCTCCAAACGGCCTCAGTGAGAGGACCTGGACCGGGTCATGGAAGTCGTCTGTCACCGCGATGGGGATGATCGTGGCCCGGCGCGCATGGTCAGGGGATGGGAGGGGGGTCGAGCGTGGCCTGATGGTGGCCATCTGGGGGCGGTGGTCGGGGCTCTTGATCGTCGCCATGATGTTGCCCCCGATGGCCGGCCTGATCTGCAGCAGGTTCCCCGTCCCCTCCTCGATGGCCAAGGCGGTGCAGTCGGCGGTCAGTCCACAGCCGAGCTTCACGGCGAGGTAGGGCAGGAGGGTCCGTCCGCTGGTGGTCGCCGCCGCGAGGATGATCTGGGGCGCATGGCGGGTCACCAAGGCCGTCAAGAACGCAGCGTGGGAGGCGACGGTGAAGGGAGCGAGGCGTGGATCTCGCTCTGCGTAGATGATGTCGGCGCCGTACGAGGCCAGGCGCTGCAGCTCCGCTTCTTCGATCTCATCGGTGAGCACCACGCTGGCCAACGGAACACCCAGCTCATCGGCAAGTGAGCGTCCCCGGGCCAACAGTTCGAAGGAGACCTCCTTGAGCGTACCGCCGCTCGCTTCCGCGATGGTCCATACTTCAGCCATGGTGTACCTCCGCAAGCAGGTTGCGCTCCTGGAGGAAGTCGAGGAGGTGATCGCATGCTTGAACGGTCGCCTCGTCTCCATCGGCGTGGTATATGAGGGCAGAGCGGGCGACCTTCGGCGTCTCGATCTGCACCACCCGGGTGGGCGAGCCCTTCAGCCCGATCTTCGTCCGGTCGGCTGCAATGGCCTCGGCATCCCAGGTCTCGATCTCTTTGCCCATCGCCCGCTTCTTGCCCCGCAAGGTGGGGAGGCGGGGGATGGCGATCTCCTTGACGACGGTGAGGAGCGCCGGGAGGCTCACCCGTACCCGCTGGTACCCCTCTTCGATGAGACGCTCGGCGATGAGGTGGCCATCAGCGACTTCCTCGATGGCCGAGACGTAGGTGGCCAGGGCGAGGTCAAGCCATGATGCGATTCCCGGCCCCACCTGGGCCGTGTCCCCATCGGTGGCCCGCTCTCCGGTGATGACCAGGTCGAAGGAGCCGATCTTCTCGATGGCCCGGGACAACACGTAGCTGGTGGCGTAGGTGTCGCCGCCGCCGAAGAGGCGGTCGGTGAGGTGGACCGCCCGGTCGGCGCCCATCGAAAGCGCTTCCTTGAGGATTTGGACGGCGCTCGGTGGTCCCATCGTCACGACGGTGACCTGGGCGCCGTGCTCGTCTTTGAGATGGAGGGCCGCCTCCAGGGCATAGAGATCCAACGGGTTGAGGACCGAGGAGCGCGCCGACCGAATCATGGTCCCGGTGACCGGGTCCATCTTCACGTCGCTGCTCTGCGGCACTTGTTTGATCGGGACGATGATGTGCATGAAGCCTCCTTGTGCGCTGTCATGACCATGATAGGGGCAGTTTGGACATCCGTCAACAAAAAATGACCGCGGTCATTTTTACCGCTTGAGCGCTTCGATCAAGATGGAGGCACAGTAGTGCATCCCGACCTCGACGAGGTCGAAGGAGGCCGAGCTGATGTTCCAGTCGAGGAACAACCCCCTGATGACCCGGTTGAAGTACCGGGCATAGGTGGTGGCGCTCTCGCGACTGTTGAACTCACCGCTCTGCTGTGCCTCGGCGATGATGTCGACGATGAAGGTGAACCAGAAGCGGTGTTCGTTCGTGATGGTCTTGTCCGATCCGGCCTGCTGGACCTGGTTGGCATAGAGTACCTTCAAGACATCGCAGGTGACCTCATCCCGCACATAGGTGAGTTGGAGGCGGGTGAATTTGAGCAGGCGGGATTCGCCGTTCGGCTCTTGGAGCACCTCCTCTTCGATGCTGCGGTAGTATGCATCGATCTCCCAGAACTTTTCGACGATGATGTCGCTCTTTGTGGTGTAGTAGTTGTAGAAGCTCCCTTTGGCCGTGCCGGCATGGTCTGCGATCCTTTGGATCGAGACCGCTTCATACCCGTAGGTGGAGAAGAGGTGGATGGCGCTCTCGTAGATCAGGGCCCGGGTGGCTTCCCCTTTCTTGGTCTTTCCCATGGCCCGTTACCGGTGCGTCGCCGCCATCGTCTGCTCGATCGCCTCAATGGAGGCATCGAGGTCGGAGGAGAGCATCAACGAGTAGAGGATGTCGACGACGGCGAGCTGGTTGATGCGTGAGGTGCTGGCCCCTTGGCGGTAGATCCGCTCACTTGCCGGCACCAAGAGCGTGATGTCCGCGCTCTGGCGCAGGGTATTGGGGCTGTCCATCGTCAGGCTGACGACCGTCGCCCCATTCTTCTTGGCAAGATGCGCCACTTCGAGCATCTCCGCCTTCTCGCCGGAGTAGGAGATGACGAAGGCGCAATCTCCCGGTCGGATGGCGGAGGCGGCGACGAGCTGTAGGTCGGTGTCGGGGGTGTAGAAAGCCGAGGTCCCGAGGCGGGTGAGCTTCTGCATGAAATCGTTGGCGACGACACCGCTGGCGCCGATGCCGAAGAGGGCGGTTTTTTTCGCTTCTTGGATACAGGTGACCGCAGCGGTGATGCTCTCTCTGTCGAGGGTGTGTTCCAGGGCTGAGAAGGAGCGTTGCAGACGCTCGATGACGGTGTGGATCACCGCCTCCGCCTCCGTGCCGCTCTCCAGGTCGAGGTCCGGCATATAGCGTTCATCGTAGGTGTCGAACACGTCCCGGGCGAGACGGAGCTTGAAATTGCTGTAGGACTCGAAGTTCAGGTGCTTGCAGAAGCGGATGACCGCCGCTTGGCTTGAGGTGGATTGCTTCGCCAATTCTCGTACGTTGAGGTGCAGGACCTTCTTTGGATTCTGCACGACATAGGAGGCCACCCGCTTCTCACTCTCCGATAGGCTCTCCCATCGGGCGTTGATCTCAAAGAGGGCCCCTGGTATCTGGTGTGTACTCTCCATCGCTGCCTCCCGCTCCATTCTACCGTGCAGCGCGTTTGTGGTACAAGGCGATTGCTTTTGAGATGGGGCCGTCGGCCCTCCGGTCCAGCTCGATCGCCTCTTGGGCATCGATGGAGAGGAGGATCATCAGGATGGCGATCTTCGGCCGTTTGCCCGACGCTTCGAACGCGCTGTTCGCCTCCTCGTCGGTACACCCGGTGGCTTGTTTGATCAGGCGTTTGGAGCGGACGACCAGCTTGGCGTTGACCGGGGTGAGGTCGACCATGAGGTTGCCGTAGACTTTGCCCAGGCGGATCATGGCGGCGGTGGTCAGCATGTTGAGCACCAGCTTCTGTGCGGTGCCTGCCTTGAGGCGGGTGCTGCCGGTGATGACCTCAGGCCCCACATCGAGGAAGATCGTGTGGTCGGCGATGGCGAAGGTCTTGGAGTTTTCGTTGCAGCTGATGGCCCCGACCGCGGCCCCGACGCTTTTGGCGTAGATCATGGCACCCAACACGTAGGGGGCCTGGCCGCTGGCGGTGATGCCGACCAGCGTATCACGTTCGTTGAAGTCAAGGCTCTTCAGTTCATCGACTCCCTCTCTCTCATTGTCCTCGGCGTCCTCAATTGAGCGTACCAACGCCTCCCGTCCCCCTGCGATGAGGCCTTGGACCATCGTACGGGGGACACCGAAGGTCGGTGGGCACTCCGAGGCATCGAGGACCCCGAGTCTGCCGGAGGTGCCGCTTCCGATGTAGAAGAGACGTCCGCCACACTTGAAGGAGGAGACGATATCCTCGACGAGGGCGGCGATGGACGGGAGTTGTCGTTCCACCGCGTAGGGGACGGTCTTGTCCTCACCGTTCATGATGGTGAGGATTTCCAGCGTTGAGGCTTCATCAATGTTCGTCGATCGCTCGTTCCGCTGTTCAGTGGTCATGCGTTCAAGCAACTGCTCGGTGATCTGCTCTTGGGCCACGAAAATCCCCCTTCGTCTATCGCCTTCTGTTCTACTCTATCATCGGCTGAACCGTTTGTAAAGAAACAATGTTTCAAATGTATTTGCAAACTGAAATTATGTATCATATACTGAGGCCAAGAGGTGAGTTATGTCAAAAAAGAGCCGTATCCAGGCGTATCGATCAAAACGGATCCACCACATCATCGGCCTCATGAGCGGTACTTCCCTGGATGGGGTGGACGGGGTGCTGGTCGAGATCAAGAGCGATGAAGGGGGGCAGCCGTCCACCATCACGGTCCTGGATCGAGAGAGCATCGCCTACACCGATGAGGTCCGCCATCGCGTCAATGACCTCTGTATCCCCGGCAAGGCCGACATCGCCGATATGAACACTGCCCACTGTGGCCTTGCGCACTGGAATGCGGCAGTCGTCAATGCTCTCAAGAGCCGCGCCATAGTGGATATCGATGTCGTGGGGATGCATGGGCAGACCGTCTGGCATGAGCCGCAGGGAACGTGGTTCCCGCTGCCTGAGGGGAATACGCTGGTCAGGGCGACCTTGCAGCTGGGCAACCCCCAAGTCCTCGCCGCGCTCACCGACCTTCCGGTCATCAGCGATTTTCGCAGCGCCGACATGGCGGTCGGAGGCCAAGGCGCCCCCCTCTCTCCCTCTATCGATCACCTCCTCTTCGCTGAAAGGGGCAAGGGGGTGGCGGTGCAGAATATCGGCGGCATATCCAATGTGACGATCCTGCCCAAAGACAAGGGGCCGGCTGAGATCTGGGCCTTTGACACCGGACCGGGAAACATGATCATCGATGCGGTGGTGGGATGGGGGAGTGAGGGCAGACTGCGGTATGACGATGAGGGGCGCATCGCCTCGGAGGGCGAGGTGGACCGAGCGTTGCTCGCCTCCCTGATGGAAGACCCGTACTTTGCCAAGAAGCCACCCAAGTCGACCGGACGGGAGGTCTATGGGGCGGCCTTCACCAGCGAGTTCATCCAACGCGCTCTGGTGCGGGGGCTGGACTATGCCGATATCGTAGCCACCGCAACGGCCTTCACTGCTCAGAGCATCGTCGATGCGTATCGCTCGTTCGTCCTTCCCTACACCCCCCTCGACCGGGTGGTGGTCTGTGGGGGAGGGGCGCGGAACCTGACACTCCTGGCGATGCTGGGGGGAGCCCTCGACGCTGAGGTGGTCTCCTCCACCACCGTGGGGGTAGTGGACACCGACCGTGAGGCGATGGCGTTCGCCCTCCTGGCCCACGCCTCCATGATGGGCTTGCCCTCCAATATCCCCTCGGTTACCGGAGCTCAAAAAGAGGTGGTCCTCGGAACCATCACGATGGGGCAGCTTTGAGAGTTTTACAGCGAAACGGTAAAAAGTGGCAAAAAGGGTGTTGAAAACCCTGCAAAAAATGGCAAAATGAGAAGAAATAACTGGTAAAAATGTGCAGATGAGAGTTTAATTATATATTTTATAATGAATTGTCAATTGTATAATGATCAGCATGGAATACATGCCCCTTTCTATGGGGAGATCAAGGGAAGACTTGAAGTCGATTTTCTCATCCAGAAAGAGCACACCATCTTCCGATCGAGGCGAAGAGCGGTCGAGACCAGCGCCGCCACGCCTCCCTCAATCGTCTGATGGCGACCTCATCGCGGCATGAGAAGCGGGCCATTGTCCTGAGCCCATACAATGTGGAAGTTGAAGAGCAGATCGACTATCTGCCGCTCTATATGGTGATGTTCCTCTGATTTTACCCCCTCGGATCCCTGCTCCTGTTATACTCGTTTTTGTCCCTCTTTTCGCATATGTTGCGGTGTCCTCGACTGATTGGAGGTGATAGATTGGCTCTTGAACGAGCAAATTTTAAAAAAGTTGTTTTATGCAAATAAAAGTAGTCTGGTTCATGGCTATATCACACTTTTGGGGTATTCTTAAGAGTGTAAACAGCAAAAACTAAGGGGAAATATCAGAATGAATAGCAGAAAACATGTTGATCCTAATACAATCAGAATCACTGATATGCGCTTTGTTGATATTATCGGAGCACCTAAACGCTGTACCATCATGAAGATATCAACGAATCAAGGGATTGAAGGGTTTGGTGAGATTCGTGATGCCGCGAGTAAAACCTACGCTTTACTGTTAAAAAGTAGAATTGTGGGTGAAAATCCATGTAATGTAAATAAAATATTCCAAAAAATCAAGCAATTTGGATGGCATTCTCGCCAAGGAGGCGGGGTGTCGGGAATTGAAATTGCCCTCTGGGACATCGTAGGAAAAGTCTATCAAATCCCCCTCTATCAGCTCCTGGGCGGTAAATATCGCGATACGGTGCGGATGTACTGTGACACCGATATTGAAGGCAAACACAGTGGCATCGAGATGGGTGAGGCGTTGAAGAAGCGAATGGAGATGGGCTTCACCTTCCTGAAGATGGATTTGGGCATCGGCATGCTGATGGGCCAGGAGGGGATGCTTTCTGCACCTTTGGGCTTGTTGGAAGAGATGCAGACCTATGCTCCCCACGTTTTGAACGTCCAGGGTGGGTCTGTCACCTCCGAGATGGTGAGACATCAGAAGAGCTATGCCCTAGCCACCACGGCCCACCCATTCACCGGCATCCAGATCACCGACAAGGGGCTTGAGTATCTGGAAAACTATGTGAGGGATGTACGGTCGGTGATCGGCTATGATATTCCACTGGCCGTCGATCATTTTGGCCATGTCAGTGTCGAGCAGGGTATTCGATTCGCCCGCAGGATGGAGAAATACAATCTTGCATGGATTGAGGACATGGTTCCGTGGATGTACACCGACCAATGGAAACGGCTGAAGGAATCGACGACCATTCCGGTTTGTACCGGTGAGGATATCTACCTCTGCGAGAATTTCGAACCGTTGATCAAGGAGCACGCTGTTTCCATTATTCATCCCGACATCCTCACCTGTGGGGGAGCCGCCGAGCTCAAACGCATCGGGGATATGGCCGATGCCCACGGTGTCGCTGTGGCGATTCATATGGCGGAGAGCCCCATTGCGTGCCTTGCTGCCATCCATGTAGCAGCGGCCCTCAAAAACGTACTTGCTGTTGAGTTCCACTCTGTAGATGTCCCTTGGTGGAAGGACATGGTCGTCGGTCTGGATGAGCCATTCTTCAAGGATGGGTTCATCACTGTCCCTGAAAAACCGGGATTGGGGATAGATGGTTTGAATGATTCTGTGCTCAGCGAACACATCAATCCTGATATTCCAGGGCTCTGGGAGTCCACCGATGAATGGAATAAAGAGTTCTCTAACGACAGGCTTTGGAGCTGAAAAGTTTAGAAAGAGGAAGGCTGTAGTAGTATGATTTTTCCTTCGTACGAAGAACTGGTTGCAATTACGCCTCAGTGGCGGGGGGAACGGTTTGCTGACGGACGTCCCAAAGTAGCGGACAGGTATCTGAAAGCATTGCGCACGATGACGTTGGAAGAGCTGTGGAAAGGAATCTACGTCAAGGGGTATGAGAATCAATTCATTGCGATGCAACCGCTCCATCCCGAATTCAAGGAGAGTGGTGAGGTCAATCGGAAACTGGTAGGACGCGCCGTTACGGCGATGTATGTGCCCGCTCGGCCCGATTACCACGCGGCGTCCCTTGCCATTGCAAAAGCCAAGGGCTTGGTGGGGACTCCAAACCAGTGGATCATCGACAGCCTGGTTGAACATGACGTCATCGTCATCGATATGTACGACAAGATCTTCAAAGGCACGTTTGTCGGAGGGAACTTGCTGACGGCAATCCATACGAGGACAACGGATGGAGGCGCAGTCATTTGGGGTGGTGTGAGGGATGTCGAGCAGATGCTCAAGGTGCCGGAGGTACAGGTCTACCATCGTGGCATCGACCCCACGCCCATCAGGGACTTCTCCATGGCTCGGTTCAACGGTCCGGTGCACCTGGGCCAGGGAAGGGAGACCGCGGTGTGCCTTCCCGGTGACATTGTCTACGGATGTAGTGGAGGGGTGCTCTTCATCCCGCCCCACCTGGTGGAAGAGGTTGTCGACGGGGCGATCAAATCGCAGATCAAGGACCTGTTCGGCTTTGAGATGATTTCGCTTAATCGCATGACGACCGCCGAAATCGACAAGCATGTGTGGACCAAGGAGATGTTGGATATGCTGGTCGATTACATCAAGACCGATCCGAACGGAGAACCGTACCGGGACATCGATTGGACGGCTGAATATGTACTGGCAGATGAACTGACTGATTCAGACAGTCAGAGTGCTTTATAACCAATTTCAACTGTTTCAAAGAGGAGGAACCTACATGAAACACACAAAGAGGATCGCTATCGTGATGATGGCGCTACTGGTGGGCTTCACCCTGTTCGCAGCAGGGCAGAAGGAAGTCGGGACGGCAAAACCCGTCGTATTGAAGATCAGCATGGCCGAGACTTCAGCGGACGTCAAAGCCGGGGTGTTGCAGGATCTCATTGAGGAAGTGGAGGCCGCCACCGATGGTCGACTCAAGTTTGAGCTCTACTTCAGCAATGAGCTGGGATCGCTTGCCGATGTCACCGAACAGATGGTGATGGGTGGCAATATTTTGGCAGGCACTTCTGGAGACTTCTATGCGACCTATGGAAGTCCGGACATCATGGCTACGGCTCTGCAGTATGCACTGCCGTCCGCCGATGCCGTGCAGAAGTTCAATGACTCTCCGCTCTTTGCGCAGATAGTCGCCGACATAGAGAAGGGGTCCGGCCTGAAGATTCTCTGCATGAACTGGGCTGCCGCTCCTCGAAGCGTCATCTCGACGAAGCCAGTGCGAACCATCGGCGACTTCAAGAATCTGAAGCTTCGAGTCCCTGGTGCTGCCGCTGCTTCCTTCTTCCAGGCATTGGGTTCAGCCACCGAGTCGATCCCGTTCAGTGAGATCTATACGGCGATGTCCCAGGGAGTCCTGGAGGCTGCAGAGGCTCCTCTGAGCACATTGTATGCCTACAGTCTCCATGAGGTTGCCAAGAACATCTATCTCTCCGAACATTCACTCGCCCCGTCATGCTGGGCAATGAGCGCGAAGATCTTCAACGGACTTACCGCAGAAGACCAGAAAATTCTCCAGGATGCCATGAACAAGTATGGCCGGATCTTCACACAGAAGGGATTGGAGACCGAGGCCGATTACCGTGCAAAGATGGAAGCTGCAGGAGTGACGTTTGTCAAACCGTCCGCTGCCGACGTCGAGACACTCAAGAAGGCAGGAAAGGCAAGCTTTGATATGTTCCCCAACATGACCAAGGGCTTGTACGACCAAATCGCGAGCATCATTTACTAAGGCATCGAGGCTCTCCCTTCTGTGGAGGGGAGAGCCACATTGTACATCATAAAGGAGGGGAACGGCCATGAAGAAAAAAGCTCGCTGGATCTTGTTGAATATAGAAGAGCTTATCTCGGGCATTGCACTGACGGGCATGCTGTGTTTTACGGTCTTCAATGTGACGATGCGATATGTCTTCAACCGGCCGAAAGGGTGGGCGACCGAGTTGTCGATCATCTGCTTGGTATGGGCGACCTTTACAGGAGCTGCGGGATGTTTCAAGAGAAACCAGCACTACGGCATGGATTTCTTGGTAACACGACTTCCTCGGAAGGCACAATTTCGATTACGGCAGGCGTTGATGCTCGTCAGCACTGTCCTGCTGACATTTTTAGCAGTCATGGCAATTGGATTTACCATTACCAGCACAAAGGCAACCTCGTATTTCATGATTCCATACCGGTATATCAATAGTGCTGCAGCCGTTGGTTTTACGAGCATGGCTATCTATGCATTTCATTTTTCAATTATGAGCATACGGGACCCGGAAGGGTTTTGGCAATATTACGAAATATCATATGATGATGTCGAGATGGAAATGAATTTGGAAGGAGACCTGACATGAATTTAATACCCGTATTGATCCTGGGTGTCTCATTTGCCTTGGGATTTCCGGTGGCATTCTCCTTGATTATTTCTGTCATCCCCTATTTCATCATGGACCCCTATATTTCGCTGAACGTGATTATCCAGCGGCTCATCTCATCTTCGGAGAGCATCTCGCTGATGGCGGTCCCGTTCTTCATCACGGCGGGAACCATCATGAACTATTCAGGTATCTCCTCGCGGCTGATGTCCCTCGCCGAGGCACTGGTGGGCCATCTCACGGGAGGCTTGGGCCATGTGAACGTGCTCTTGTCGACGCTCATGGGCGGGATTTCAGGCAGTGGCGCAGCCGATTGCGCGATGGAGGCGAAGCTCCTCGTTCCGGAGATGGAGAAGCGAGGGTATGACCGAGCTTTCAGTGCCGCCGTCACGGCAGCATCGGCGTGCATTACGCCGATCATCCCTCCGGGAGTCGGCCTTGTCGTCTTTGCCTTCGTCTGCGAGGTGTCACTGGGGAAACTGTTCAGTGCCGGTTATCTTCCCGGTCTTATGATGATGGCGGGCATGATGATCTACATCGGCTATATCAGTCACAAGCGGGGGTATAAACCATCGCGAACCAAGCGGGCCCCTGGAAAAGAAATTTGGAAGCTCACCAAAGAAGCGAGCTGGGCGCTCTTCTTGCCCTTTGGCTTGATCATGGGACTGCGCTTCGGCCTGTTCACCGCAACCGAAGGGGGAGCCATGATGGCCGTCTACTCCTTGATCGTCGGAAAATTCGTGTACAAGGAGTTGGAATTCCGTCATCTGCCAAAGATCATCCTCGAGTCAGTGTTGAGCATGGCATCGGTCATGTTGATTCTGACGGCGGCAAATGTGTTCAGCTACTACCTCAGCTGGGAACGTATTCCCCAGGCCATGAGTGCATCACTGATCGCCATCAGCAAGAACAAATACCTCTTCCTGGTCTTCGTGAACATTCTGTTGCTCATCTTGGGTATGTTCCTCGATGGGATGGCGACGATGATCATCCTCGCTCCTCTGCTTGCACCGGTTGCCACCGCATTGGGGATCGACTTGATCCACTTTGGATTGGTCATGTGCCTGAACAGTGCCATCGGTGCCATCACGCCGCCATTCGGTACATATATTTTCATTGTCCGGGGGATAGTCAAGGTCAAAACCGAGACCTTGATCAAGGAACTGCTCCCCTTCATCGGGGTATGTATCGCGGTGTTGTTGGTGGTCACGTACATACCGGGGATTGTGATGCTCATCCCGAATCTCTTGTTCTGATGCGAGGAGGATGGTGATGTTTGATATCGACTATGTCCGCGCTCTCTGTAGCTTGGAAGGGCAGCATGCGGTAGTCACCGGAGGCAGCCAGGGCATCGGCAGGGCCATCGCCTGCTCCCTGGCCAGCTTTGGGGCGAGGGTGACGATTTTGGGACGAAACCCGTCAACGCTCGATGAGACACTTGCCCTGCTTGATGGCGAGGGTCATGAGCGTGTGGTGTGTGATGTCAGTGACCTTGCCGCTGTCGATGCCTTCTTCAGTGACTATCAACGGCGTCACCCGGCCCTTGATATCTTTGTGAACAATGCCGCCTATTCCGTGCATGCAACGCTTGAGGAGGCCGATAGAGCGGATATCGATGGCATGGTGGACACGAACCTGAAAGGTGCAATTGCCTGTCTTCAGCATGCAGGGAAGATCATGAAGCGCCAACAGCGGGGCTCGATTGTCGTGTTGTCGTCAGTCAACGGCTTGAATTCACATCCGACCCAGGCGATTTATTCCGTGACCAAATTTGCCCTTGAAGGGGTGGTGAAGGCGCTGGCCTCCTCGCTTGGTCCCTACAATGTCAGGGTGAACAGCTGTGCACCAGGGGCGATAGATACGCCGATCAATGCCGAGGCGTTCAGCCGGGAGGGGTTCAAGGAGGAGTTCTGTAAAAAAGTCTCCTTGAAGCGAATCGGGAGCGCAAAAGAGATTGGTGATGCCGTATGCATGCTTGCCGGCGGTGCGTTCGCCTATATGACCGGCGCTACCGTTGTCATCGACGGAGGGCTGATGCTGAAGCAGGTATAGTATGGAATCCATCACCGCAACCGGTTGCATATTGGCCAACCAGATCAATGAAGCCATACCCCCGGAGGGGAGCCTCTCCTTTTGGTGGCTTGGTCAGAGTGGATTTGTGCTGAAAAGCCCCACGTTGACACTGGTGAGCGACCCATACCTCTCCACGACCTTGGAGGAAGCCACCAAGGACCAGCGTGAGAAGCGGCATGTGAGGATGATGGATATCCCGCTCTTCGGGGACCAGCTGTTGCAGGTCGACTATCTGCTCATCTCCCATAACCACCGCGATCACTATGACAGGGCGACGGTGGCAGCAATCCTGAGCACCAATCCACGTTGCACTCTCATTGCACCACGCGTGATGGAAGCGCAGCTGAGGAGAGAGCACCACTGTTCCCTTGTCGCCATGGACCATGGAACAACGTGGCGTGATGGGGCCGTTCACATCGAGGCGCTCAAGGCCAAGCACAACCAATATGACCATACGCCTGAGGGGGGGTATCCGTATCTGAGCTATGGCATTGAGGTGGATGGGCGCAAGGTGTTCTTTGCCGGTGATACCATACCCCACGCACCGCTTGATACGTTCCTGCGTCAGTGGGCGGCCGATCTTGCCTTTCTTCCCATCAATGGCTGTACCGAGGAGTTGCTGGCAAAGGGGTTTGCGTCAAATCTCTCATACCAGGAGGCGATCGCGCTCAGCTCCTCCTCACATGTGCGCTGGACCGTGCCCTGTCATTACGACATGTTCACCATCAACACCGAACAGGTTGGAAAATTTGTCAACGAAGCCAATCGAGTTGGACTACCGTACATTGTCCCTACCATCGGACAGGAGTTCACCCTTGATGGAGAAGGAGGTATGCGATGGAAATAGCGTTGAACTTCTTTGGAGATCACCATGCTCCGCTCAAGCTCTATGCGCGGCAGTTGGGGGTGACCAAGGCGGTCTGCACCGTCCCGTTCACTACGAAGCAGAGCTCGTACATCGAGAGCACCCATCCCCTGGCGCTTCACGCGCAGATACGGGAGATGGGGCAATATGGAATGGATATCGCGGTCTTGGAAGGAATCAAGTTCATTGATGCGGCAAAGCTGGGAACGGAGGGGTGTGAGAAGGCCATCGATGATTTTTGCACCTTGTTGAAGAATATGGCCGCCGTGGGCATCGATACCGTCTGTTACAATTGGATGCCGGTCTTCGGGTGGTTTCGCACCGAGGCGGATGTACCGGTCAGGGGAGGAGCGCTTGCCACTGCGTTCTCCGCGGATGGCCTGTCGAATCTGCCGCTGACATCCGCAGGGAAGGTAACATCAGAGACGCTGTGGAAAACGCTCGAGTATTTCTTGTCACGCGTCGTTCCGGTGGCTGAGCGGTATAAGATCAAGCTCGCCCTGCACCCTGACGATCCTCCGGTTGGGGAGATTGCGGGTGTCCAGCGAATCCTGACAAGCAGCGATGCAATGATGAAGGCAATCGAGTTGGTTCCCAGTGAATATAATGGCATCGCCTTCTGTCAGGGGACATTCGCCACCATGGGGTGTGATGTACCGGGTGAAATCAGAAGATTCGCAGACCGGATACATTTTGCCCACTTCCGGGACGTGAGAGGCACTGCCGATACGTTCGTTGAAACCTTTGCCGATGATGGCATGACTGATATGGTGGAGGTCATTGCAAGCTACTATGATATAGGATACAAAGGGGTGATCAGGCCTGATCATACCCCCACCTTTATCGGTGAGCGCAATGATAATCCTGGGTATGGAATATTAGGGAACCTCTATGCAGTGGGGTACCTGCGGGGATTGATGCAGGCGGTGGAAGCACGATCGAAAGGAATTTGATGATGATTTCAGTGCAGAATACCTATGACTTGTCCATCGATGAGCTGTTGAGTGTCGTATATATTGAAACTCAACGGGATTGGAAATTGGACAACCTCTGTTTCATGGATCGCTGGATTCTCTGCTACTCTGTTGATGGGCATGTCACGTACACGTTGGACAATAAAGAGCGAGTGATCAGCAAAGGTGATGTGATGTTTATCCCACCGGGAAAATCACGATCGGCGAGGACAAGCTCGTTGCAACCATGGAAGTTCATCGTGATCAAGTTTCGCATCTCACAAGTCAATACCGAAACATCGGCATTGCTGGAATCCATTCCGACGATCATGCGATTCTCCAATCAGGCGGTGATGCAAAACTTCAAGGAGATTGAGCGCTCTTGGAGAACCAAGAAGCCGGGATATATTCTCAAATGCAAAGGGTTGATGTACCGGATCCTGTATTCGATCGTCGTAGAGGTGGTAGGCAACCGGGAGAACTCCAAGTACTCCGCGCTCTTATCCAATGTGTTGTCCATCATCGCCAGCAATTCAGATGAGAATTATTCGGTACAGAAGCTTGCGGAGATGGTAGGGCTTTCACCCTCTTATTTCAGCTCCATCTTCAAGCATTATACGGGGTTTTCTCCCATTCAATATCAGAATTACATCAAGATGCAACGAGCCCATGACTTGCTGACATACGGGCATTACTCCATTGCTGAAGTAGCGGAACAGGTGGGCATCTCTGATGAGTTTTACTTCAGTCGGCTGTTCAAGCAGGTTATCGGGATCTCCCCATCCTACGTACAGAAGTGATGGATATGATGGCACCGTATATCGAAAACCTTCACTCCCAAGCCCGGACATTGCTGGAGGAGAACCTCATCCCATTTTGGAAAACCAACCTCTACAATGAAGAGGATGGGCGTTTCTTTGGATATATCGATCGAGATGGCAATGGCGACCCAACACGTCCTGTCCATGCTGTGCTGATGTGCCGGGCCCTGTGGGCATTCAGTGTTGCTTTCTCCCAGACAGAGGACCAAGAGTGTTTGGTGATGGCCGATCGTCTGTATGCGGTATTGACCACAGATTTTCTCGATGACCATTTCGGTGGCATATACAGCGAGACAACCTACGAAGGTATCGCGCTCTCAATGCAGAAGAGAACGTTTGTACAAGCATTTTTCATCATCGCAGCTGCGCGGTATGGACGCGTCAGCGGCAATGCGAATGCGCTGGAGAGTGCCCAAGATCTCTTTGCCCTGTTGAAGATGCATGCACAGCGGAGCGTGGGCGGTTTTACTGATGTCCTTCGACGGGATTGGTCTGATGACGAGGATGGGCACATCTGGTGGATGAACCGACACGGGGCGGTGTACATTTTCAACAGCCAGCTCCATATGTTGGAGGCTGCCATTGAATTGGAGGAAGCTGTCCCAACAGGGTATCGCACCCCCCTCAAGGAGCAACTTGAATTCATAGCCAATCGATTTTACCGTATCGAAGAGGGGCATCTCAGCGGTGCACTCTCCGGAGACTTTGAGGCAGTCGATGCAACATATGCCTTCGGCAATGAGTTGGAAGCAGCCTACCTGATGCGGCGTGCCGCCGCCCTCTGTGCAGCTGAGACGACATGGGCATCCCTCTCTTCGACAATGGTGTCCAAGGTCGTGGAACACGGATGGGACGAGGTGCACCATGGCTTCTTTTTCTCAGGGTCATCCAGTGCGGAGGAGCTGAATCGATGCAAAGTCTGGTGGGTCCAAGCTGAGGGTCTGGTGGCGTTGATAGATGCATATCAGGCAGATAATGTGACCAATTACCTATCGCTGGCACTTCAGTTGTGGCAATTCATCGAAACGAATTTGGTCGATCATGAGATTGGCGAGTTGCGCTCTTCAGCCCCCAATCCTTATACCGATGAACGAAGCATTGCCCAGCAAGCTGCACGTGACCGCAGGACGGGCAGAGAAAAGGCCAGCGCATTCAAATGTCCGTACCATACCGTGAGGATGTGTGTGGAGGTTCTGCAACGGCTCGGTCCCGCTCTGCATACAGGACGTTCTCACTGATTAGCGTGTCTGCCCCTTGACGTAATCGACGCTCCACTCCACCCTTTACTGAAGAGAGGAGGTGTGCCCTATGCTCAATCTACGCGTCGACCAACACGGATCGGGAGACTATTGCACCATCACCGAGGCTTTGGAGGCCATCCCATACGAGTGTGAGGCTATCGTTACGGTGAATGAAGGCGTCTATCGTGAGCGCCTCTTCAGCGACAAGCGCGCGCTCACCATCCGCGGGGAGGGGGAGGTGGTCATCATCGCCGCAGCGGGCGGCCATGACACGATCGACGCAAAGAAGAAGCGGGGGACCTTTCGTTCCTTTACCGCATTCTTCAGCGGGGAAGCGGTGACACTGGAAAACCTCACCATCATCAACGAAGCCGATCCGTCGCGTGGGCAGGCCATCGCCCTCTCGCTGTACAGCCACCAGTGCCACTGCATCGATGTGACACTGAAATCCCACCAAGACACGCTCTTTATCGGGCCGCTTCCGGAAAAGGAGCGCGAGACGGATGGTTTCTATGGGCCACGCCACCTCCAGCCGCGCCGCCTCACCGAGCTCCTGTTCAGCGGTGGACTCATCGAAGGAAGCATCGATTTCATCTTCGGAAGCGGGGATGCGCGTTTTGTGTCCACCGAGATCCGCAGCGTGGATACGGGGTGGGTCTGTGCCCCATCGACGATGGCAGGCGGACAGGGCTTTGTCTTTGAACGCTGTGTGTTCACGCAGGGGGAGCGAGTCGAACCCGGCTCGGTCTTTGTGATGCGCCCCTGGCGCGCTGGAGGGCGGGTTGAGTGTATCGCCTGCCACTTCGGGAGACACATCAATGCTGCCCTTCGTGACGATTGGCCTGGAGAGGGGGCGGGCGAGGGAACGTTGGAACACCGGCAGTGCTCCGTTGCACCGGGGCGGGAATTCTCGAAGATGTGAGGCTGCCGGATGCCCGACAGCCTCAGTAAGGCGTCCTTACTTGATAACCCCGCTCTTCTTCAAGTCATTGATATTCAATGACTTGCCATAGGGGACGTCGAGCTTGCCATCGTTGACCAGCTTGATGACCTGAGTGCGGTACGGGGAGGAGAGGTCGACGCCGACGATCCTCCAGTTGTTGTCCACCTTCGGGGAGATGACCCCCCGCTCCTTGATGTACTCCACCAGCATGTCGCGGATCGAATTGGGGCTCTCCCACTCCTTGGTGCCCGCCACCAACTTCTGGGCCTTGAGGGCCGAGGAGTAGCGGTAGTTGTTCACCGCGAGAGTCAGCTGTTCCGTGTCTTTCAGCGGGCTTCCTTTGTACATCACGTTCTTGATGCGCCGGCCGGCCGGCTGTGAGAGATCGATCTCGTAGTCGACTCCGGCGAACATATCATAGAGGTAGCCGGGCTTCTCCGGATTGAAGCTGATCGAGATATCGCCGGGGACCCACTGGTTGTAGCAGGAGGCCGACCACTCCATGTACGCCTTCAGCTCGGCACCGGTGACCGGTACCCGGTAGAGGGTGTTGTCGTACTTGTAGATGCCGAAGAT
>LSQX01250257.1_pt2 | contig 18148 bp, 13 predicted proteins | sample 654561 | NCBI WGS metagenome assembly LSQX01 (sample SAMN04489861, study PRJNA283612) | anaerobic digester metagenome | isolation source: 4 biogas reactors fed with cattle manure at either 37C or 55C with and... | place: Denmark: Kongens Lyngby | collected 2014
AGTGCAGGTGCAAACAGCATAGTTGATGTAGAAGATATTGCTGCCAGAAGAGAGAAGGGATTAACAACAACATGGTATGTTTGTTGTGCCGATCCATTTGCAAACACTTTCACATTTTCAGAGTCAGCCGAAGCCGTTTATTCTGCTTGGCGCTCAGTTGCCGGAGATTTTGATGGAATGTTACGATGGTCATATAACTCATGGGTAGAAAACCCATTAACCGACTCTAGGTTCAGAACCTGGCCTGCAGGCGACACCTATATGGTTTATCCTGATGCACGCAGTTCTATTAGATTTGAACGACTTATTGAAGGAATTCAGGATGCCGAAAAGATTAGAGTATTACGCAAACAATATAGTGATGAAAATAGTTCTGAGTCACTTACAAAACTCAATCAGATGGAAGAGGCCATTAAATACTTTAATACTCTCAAACCATCAGACGATTGGAATGATAGGTTAAATGAGGCAAAACAGTTATTAAATAAATAATAAATAAAGCCCGATATGTATGCTTAAAAACATATCGGGCTTTTTTATGCCTTTTTTCAATGTAACTAAATTCCTACCAACTCCAGACTATTTCCTTACCAAGTCCTTTCCAACACTGGATATTTACAAGGAAACTTAGGACGAGGTACGGACAATGTACGGTCTATGTATAGGTTGTCTCTTACGGAATTTTTACAACGGATTTGCCTTTACACCTTTAAATGTCATCTTTACAGGTTTAATAAAACCATTCTCGTCAAACTCCATAATATCTATACTTGTTGCACGATGATTATGATGAGTCTCTTCAAGAGGTCTACGATGATAAATAATATACCAGTCGTCGGTTCTTTTGTTGTAGAAGACAGAGTGATGCCCGGCTCCTGTAGCAACTTCAGGGTCTTGTTCAAGAATTGTATCTATGCGCTCAAAAGGTCCTAAAGGGTTGTCTGTAATTGCATAGGCAACTTTATAGTCGGGGCCTCCCCAGCCTCCTTCAGACCACATGAAATAGTATTTACCATCTTTTTTGAACATAAATGGTCCCTCAACATAATCCTCGGGAGTTACTTCTTTGTATAGTTCTCCATCTGGAAATGGTCTGATACCTGTAAAATCGTTTTTGAGCAATACCACATTACAATGTCTCCATCCACCATAATACATATAGTAAGTACTATCGTTTTCTTTAAAAACAAACTGATCGATGGGCTGTGCACCATTTACAATTTTATCGATAAGTGGTTTACCCAATAGATCTTTATAAGGACCCTCAGGCTTGTCGCTAACAGCAACACCAATTCCTCCAACCTCATCGTTGTTTTGTATATCATTAGCAGCAAAAAAGAAGTAGTATTTACCATCTTTCTCAATAACTCCCGGTGCCCACATCGCCTTATGTGCCCATTTTACTTCCGAAGAGTCTAATATGTTTTCGTGCTTTGTCCAGTTTACTAAGTCGGGTGATGAAAAAGCATTAAATAATATCTGGTTCTCGTAATAGTCAGAATAGGTAGGGAAAATCCAATAAGTGTCATCATAAATAATACCCTCAGGGTCTGCATACCAACCATCTAATACAGGGTTTGATGAGTAATGAACTTCTTGTGGCTGACTTTTATTTCGAGTTGAACTGCACGATAACAATAAAACCACTGCAATTAAGACAAATAGGACTTTTTTCATTTCTTTTATTTTAAATATTTTGATGATTGTATATTCAAAGGAACCATTATTATCTTAAAAAACAAAAAATTCATTATATATAAGCTTTTTGATATTGAGAAATTAAAAAGGTTTGAAAAGGTCAAAGGGGTACTTTTTATTATAAAATAATTTTGGCAAATTAATACATACTACTTAATAACGAAAGAATGATTTAAGACAAAGTGCGGCGATATTTGTTAATCTCAGGTGATATAATAAATATAATTACTAGAACGCTTGGTTTATTAAATATATTGCATTTAATTTGCATTAAACAAATATTATGAATAATTACAACAATTATAACTAAGCAATTTAATACATAAAGATATATGACAAGTTTTGAAATACTCATAGAGCAATACAAAAAAGAATTGCTAGATAATGTGGTTCCATTTTGGTTAACCAAATCACAAGATGAAAAATATGGTGGTTACTTTTCTTGTTTAGATCACCAGGGAGATATTTATGATACAGACAAATTTATATGGCTACAGGGCAGGCAAGTCTGGCTTTTTTCAATGCTTTACAACAAGGTTGAGAAAAGACAGGAATGGCTAGAATGCGCCATTCAGGGAGCAGAGTTTCTGAAAAAACATGGTCATGATGGCAACTATAATTGGTATTTCTCTCTTACACAAGAAGGTAAGCCTTTGATTGAGCCATATAATATTTTCTCATATACATTTGCTGCTATGGCATTTGGGCAACTGAGTTTAGCTACAAGCAACTCTGAATACGCCGATATTGCAAAAAAAACATTTGAGATTATATTATCCAAACAAAATAACCCTAAGGGTGTGTGGAATAAGGTATACCCCGGAACAAGAAATCTCAAAGGCTTTTCACTACCAATGATTTTAAGTAACCTCACTTTAGAGTTAGAGCATTTGCTCGACAAAGATGTGGTGGAGCAAACCATGGAGGATTGCATTGACGAGATTATGAATAATTTCTTACGTCCCGAACTGGGAGGTATTATAGTTGAAAATTTAAATACCGATAATTCACTTTCAGATTCTTTTGACGGAAGATTGATAAATCCCGGTCATGGAATTGAAGCAATGTGGTTTATTATGGACTTGGGGGTTAGACTCAACAGACCTGAACTAATTGATCAAGCCGTGAAAACAACATTAGCTACTTTAGAGTATGGCTGGGACAATAAATATGGAGGTATTTTCTATTTTATGGATCGTAAGGGATGCCCTCCGCAACAACTAGAATGGGATCAGAAGCTTTGGTGGGTTCATATCGAGTCTCTTATATCGCTTTTGAAAGGCTATCAATTAACAGGGTCTAAGGAGTGCCTTACATGGTTTGAAAAAGTACACGAATACACTTGGAAACATTTTAAAGATACAGAAAATCCGGAGTGGTGGGGGTATCTTAACAGACAGGGTGAAGTACTTCTCGAACTTAAAGGTGGAAAATGGAAAGGTTGTTTCCATGTGCCAAGAGGTCTGTTCCAGTGCTGGAAGACTTTAGAAATGATAGAAAAACAAGAATCTAAATAAATTTAAAAAAATACACACCATGGCCAATTTTTCAAGAAGAAAATTCTTAAAAAGCTCAGCATTAGGAGTTGCAGGGCTTACAATAGTTCCAAACACAGTATTAGGCAGTTCTTTTGGACACACCTCTCCAAGCGATAAGCTTAACATAGCAGGTATAGGAGTTGGGGGGATGGGAAGACGAAATTTATCTAGCATGAACACCGAGAACATTGTTGCTCTTTGTGATGTGGATTGGAGGTATGCTTCAAAAACATTTAACGATTACCCAAAAGCTAGTCAGTTTAAAGACTGGAGAGAAATGCTAGATAAAATGGGCAAATCAATAGACGCTATTATGGTTGCTACACCCGATCATACTCATGCAGGTGTAGCTGCACATGCCATGACTCTTGGCAAACATGCGTATGTACAAAAGCCTTTGAGCCACAGCGTTTATGAGTCCAGACTTTTAACTAAACTTGCCAAAAAGCATAAAGTTGCTACTCAAATGGGCAACCAGGGTAATTCTTTCGATTGGTGTAGAGAGCTTACCGAATGGGTACAATCGGGAGTTATTGGAGATGTTTACGAGGCGCATTGCTGGACAGATCGACCTATATGGCCTCAAGGACTAGCAGAACCTAAGGGTGGAATGAAAGTTCCAAAGACTTTAGACTGGGATTTGTTTTTAGGACCAGCTCAAAAACGTCAGTATGACCCTGCATACACACCATGGAACTGGAGAGGATTTTGGGACTTTGGAACTGGGGCTCTTGGAGATATGGCATGCCATATTATGGACCCTTTGTATTGGGCACTTGATTTAAAATATCCCACGAGTGTTTCGGCAAGCTCAACTTTATCAAATCTTTATTCGCCACCTCAGGCACAAATTGTAACTTATAAATTTCCAGAACGTGCACCAAAAGGCAATGTAAAAATGCCTGAATTAAAGGTGCTATGGTATGACGGAGGACTGCTACCTGACAGACCCGAAGAGCTAAAAGATGGCGAGATGATGGGTGATTCAAATGGAGGTATCATTTTGGTAGGCACCAAAGGAAAAATAATGACTGGCTGTTATGGAATGAACCCTACACTGCTGCCTGTTTCAAGAATGGACTACTTTAAGAAACCTGAGCCTACAATACCACGAGTAAAGGGTGGTGACGGAGATATATGGTCAACTAATGCTCACGAACAAGATTGGATTAGAGCATGTAAAGAGTCTCCTGATAATAGAACTGAGTCAACTTCTAACTTCGAGTTTTCGGGACCTTTTAATGAAATGATAGTGATGGGAGTTCTTGCAACCCGACTTTCAGGTTTGCAGGGATTACAAAGAGAATTGCAATGGGATGGTGACAACATGAAATTCACAAACATCTCGGATACAGATAAAATACAAATTGTTACTGTTGACAATTATGAAGTGATTGATGGTGACCCCAAATTTGATCGCAGATTTGAGGAGTTTAATGCACTGGAGATGGCAAACGAATGGATTAAGCACACCTACCACAATGGTTTTGATTTGCCTGAAATGCCAAAAGTTTAGAATGAAGAACCTAAAATTAATAGAAAGATGAAAAAAATACTATCAATTATTGTTGTTTGCTCCGCTTTTTTACTTGCTATTTCATGTACTAATACAAGTAAGACTAATAGCCAAGAGAGCTCTGTTGCTGAAAATCTCAACTGGAAGCTTTCTATGCAATCTTATACATTTCACCTATTTACTGTGCCCGAAGCGCTTGACAAGACATCTGAGCTAGGGTTAAACTACATAGAAATATATCCCGGTCAAAGAATGGGACCAGAGTTTGGAGATGCATTATTTGGATATAATATGTCAACTGAAAATAAAGAACAGTTGAAACAGTTGGCAGAATCTAAAGATGTAAAGATAATATCTACGGGAGTTTGGACAGCAGGTAGAGACGAATGGGCTCAAATATTTTCATTTGCAAAAGATATGGATATAGAGTTTATCAGTGCCGAACCAGCTAGAGATGATTGGGATGTAGTTGAAAAACTAGCTGAAGAATATGGCATTAAGGTGGCTGTTCATAATCACCCAAATGAAAACTCATATTGGAAGCCCGAAATCTTGCTTGAACATATTGGAGACAGAAGTTCTTTACTTGGATCAAGTGCTGATGTGGGGCATTATAAAAGAATGGATATTGATCCAATAGCTGCTCTAAAGAAGCTTGAGGGAAGAATTATCGCACTTCATTTTAAAGATATTAAACCCGAAGGGTCGGATGAAAAACTAGAAGATGTAGTATGGGGAACAGGCATACTCAATGTAAAAGGGATGCTAGAGGAATTAAAAAAACAAAGCTTTGAAGGTTACTTCACAATTGAGTATGAAGCCAATTGGGAAAATAATCTGCCGCAGATCAAAGAATCGATAGATTACTACAATCAATGCGTAGAAGAAATTAAATAATAAAACACTGAAATTATAAGTTGAAAATTGATTTACTAAAATTATCAAGAAAAAACAAATGAAAAGCCACAAACTATTTAATAGAATAAATATAAATGAAATAATAAAGTAGAGATTAAATTAAGACTGAAAATCAAGCTATAAACATAATGACTGAAATAAGTAAATTAATAAACACATGAACAAAAAGAACAGAAGAATTGCCTATAGACCTTCGATAGGTTTGTTAAACACATTTTTTATAGTGTTCGCTCTTTTCTTATCCAATGTTAGCGCTTATGCTCAAACAAATGTAAGGGGAAAGGTGACGGATACAAGTGGAGAAACTTTAATTGGTGTTAATGTTATTGTAGAAGAGACCCAACAAGGTACAGTGACAGATATTGATGGAGAATTCAACTTATCAGTTTCGGGATCAGATGCTGTCATTGAGTTTTCGTATGTGGGCTTCAGGACATTAGAAGTGCCACTTAATGGAAGAACCTATATAGAGGTTACCCTATCAGAGGACATGGAGTTGCTAGATGAAGTGGTTGTGGTGGGATATGGCGTACAGAAGCGTGTCCATATGACTGGGGCAGTCTCTCAAATAACTGCCAAGGATCTAACTAAAGCTCCAATGCAAAACGTATCAAACATGCTTACTGGGAAAATTCCTGGCTTGTCTAGTATTCAAAGGTCGGGAAAACCTGGTGAAGATGGTGCTTCGCTATTAGTACGTGGTCAAAACTCATTTGCTGGTGGCAACGCACCAATGATAATCGTTGACGGAGTTCCACGTCTTATTGATCACGTTAACCCTAATGATATCGAATCTATTTCTGTCCTGAAGGATGCTTCAGCAGCAATTTATGGTGTGCAGGGAGCTAACGGAGTTATTTTAATCACCACAAAATCGGGTGGAGAGGGACCTGCTACAATCTCCTACGATGGTTCTGTGACGATAACTCAGAATACAGCGATGCCAAAAATGCTTAATGCTGCCGATTTCATGTATTGGCACAATAAAGCCAGGATTATGGATGGGCTTACGCCTTATTGGTCTGCAGACATTCAAAACAAAGTAATGGCGAATGATCCTAACAGTGTATGGGGTCAGACTGATTGGCTAGATGAAATTTTTAGAACAGGTATAACTAATCAACATAATATTTCGGCCACAGGTGGTACCGAAAGAACAAAATACTATGCAAGTCTTGGTATTATGGATCAAGAAGGGACAATGGTTAATACTGGATATACTCGCTACAATCTTCGTACAAATTTAGATATTCAGGTTGCCAAGAACTTGCGATTAACCGCTAATATGGCTGGACATCGCTCCGACAGAGATTGGCCAGGTACCAGTATTAGTAATCAAGGTGAATTTAATCCAGTAAGACAATCAATAAATTCTATTCCAATCATTAAATCGCATTACAATGATTTGCCTGTCGCTTGGTACGGCTCTAGTTATTTAGTAAATGGCTACGCAGCACTCACAGAATCTGGTTATAAACGGCAAACAAAATGGAATCTTGACTCTAATGTTAAACTTGAGTATGACTTCTCAGATTTGACAGATGTGCTTAAAGGACTAAGAATGTCAATGTTCGGTTCTTATAACTATAGCAATACTATTGACTCTAATTACGATCGTTATTATCAACTCTATTATGTAACTCAAAACTTTGATGAGGGAGTTGGTGGCTCGAGTGGTTTTAATCCCGATAATTCTTATCTAAAGGCAGCTTCTTGGGGAGACAATTGGCTAATTCGACCCCAAATTGATTATTCGCGTGATTTTGAAGACCATCATGTAGGGGCATTATTCGCATACGAAGCAAAAAAGAGCTACTCTAACACGATGACAGGGCAAAAAAGAGGCTACTATAGCGACGAGCCTGTAGATTTATCATTAGGGACAATCCTTCCTGAAAACCCAATAACCGGTTCTCACGGCTACTCTGGTGGTCAACTATCTTATATAGGACGTGCAAACTATGCATATGCTAGAAAATACTTAGCGGAATTAGCGTTTAGATATGATGGTTCTTATATTTTTGCACCAAGTAATCGTTGGGGCTTTTTCCCTTCCACTTCGTTAGGATGGGTAATTTCAGAAGAAGATTTTTTCAGAAGTAGTATTCCAGTGGTTGATCATTTAAAAATCAGGGCAAGCGTAGGTAAAAGTGGAAATGACGCAGTCTCCCCATTTCAGCATTTTTCACTATATGCACTAGCTAACAACAGCATGACTTTAGGGAATCAACCAATTTCTCAATTCTATACATCTAATAGCTACATATACAGCAATCTTTCATGGGCTTCTACGGATAATTACAACATCGGGTTTGACCTTGATATGTGGAACGGGAAACTAGGTATGGAGTTCAATCTATTTTATAAATTGACAAAAGATATTTTAGAATCACAAGGAGGCAACTATCCCCCCTCATTAGGTGGATATTTTCCTCAATTCCAGAATTCGGGTAAAGTAGAAAATAAAGGATTTGAATTAACACTCAAACACTTCAACCGTATTAACTCTGACTGGAACTATTCATTAAGAGGTGATTTTGCTTTTGCTCGTAATAAAGTATTGTCAAGAATAATCACTGACAATAGACCAAATTATAGAGCAGTTATTGGAGAATCGATGGGTGCTCGCTATGGTTACGAGGCAATCGGACTATTTCAATCTCAAGAAGAAATAGATAATTATCCAGCAGCGCCATCAGGAATAATTCGTTTGGGTGATTTAATGTATAGAGACGTTAACGGCGACGGAATAATTAGTTCTGAATTTGACTATGTGAAGACAGGTTATGGAGCTATTCCCGAAATAAACTTTGCATTAAACATGGAGGTTTCTTATAAAAACCTATATTTGAATATGTTATGGCAAGGAGTTGCGAACACAGATTATGAACTATCGGGAGTTTATGACTCTGGAGTGACGTCTTCAACAGTGTACACTTCAACTTTCCCATCGTCTGGTAACTCTCCATATTATCGTATAGAAGAGGCTTGGACTAATGAGAATCAAAATGCTAAATATCCGCGATTAAGCACCATTGCTAACGGAAATAATGCTTGGCAATCGTCATGGTGGGTAGTTAACGGAAATTATTTACGTCTAAAGAATCTCAACTTAGGTTATAATATACCTGAGAGAATATTGACCAATACCCCATTTAGCAATATCAACATTTTCTTGTCAGGGACTAATATTCTTACATTTAGTCACTTTAAATATGTGGATCCAGAAAGTCCATCAGTAAGTAATGGATACTACCCACAACAAAAGACATATACATTGGGTGCTAAGGTGTCATTTTAATAAATAGGAGATAAAAAAAATGAGAAAAAGAATAATTATATTTTTTATAACAATTATAACATTGGGTGCAATATCATCTTCATGTGCTGAGGATGTTCTTGACATTGACAATACCAGAGATTTATCGAATTTGGCAATATGGAGCACCGAGAGTGCAGCCGATATGTACATTACAGCTTCCTATAAGACATTCACTGACGAGTCACAAGTTGCAAATAGTAGAAGTAATTTTTATGATAGCTATTCGGATATCATGAAATCCACATCGTGGGATATATACAATCACGGGTATAATAAATCGTTGTTGCAAGCAAGTTCTTTTACAACCGGAAGTGCAGGTGCATTTGAAAACTGGTCTTATGTTTACTCTGAAAGGATACGTCGTGCTAATGTGCTCCTTGATGAAATTAAAAAATATGGAGTTGAAAATTACGGTGAAGAATGGGCAGATGTTCGCAGAGCAGAAGTACGCTTCTCTCGTGCATTTTCATACTATAGATTAATTAGAGTATATGGAGGTGTAATTCTTCGAACCGATATTTCGGGAGTAGATGGGGAGGTAGACGATGGTGCTAATCCAGAAGATGTCCATAGAGCAAGAGCAACCGAAGAGGAAAGCTGGGAGTTCGTAATTAATGAACTAAAATGGGCGGCAGAACATTTGCCCGAAACTTGGCCAGCAAACTGGGAAGGTAGAGCTACCAAGAAATCTGCTTATGGTCTTCTTTCCCGTATGGCTCTATATGCAGGAAAATGGCAAACAGTAATTGATGCTGCAGAAAAAGTAAAAGAGTTAGGTGGAGCATTAACTCCTGATTACGCAAAAGTATTTCAGGTGGATGGGGGTCAAGACAACAGCTCTGAAATTCTATTTTCTCTTAAATTCTTAAACGGGACTATTACTCACAATTTTGATAGCTATAACCGTCCTTTCGGTGATAGAGAGGTGTATGAAACAACCGCAATTTATGCAGAACATGTACCTACCGGAGATTTGGCCGACATGTATGAATTTGCCGATGGTACAGAATTTAATTGGAACACCTATGAGGAGTTTCACGAGGATCCATACAGTAATCGAGAACCACGTTTTCATGCAACCATTCTTTACAATGGTAGTCAGTGGGAAGGCAGAAATATTGAAACCTTTGTTGGAGGAGACGATGGTTTTGTTGAATTTCAACAAGCATCATCTACTGGTGGACATACCCCAACGGGCTACTATCTACGTAAATACTTACAAGAGGGATATTCCGATTTTGTTACAAAAGGTAGTTATCAATATGATGCAGTTATCCGATACGCAGAAGTACTATTAAATAAAGCAGAAGCATATGCTCAACTAGACTATGTTGCCAACCAATCTAAAGCGCTGGATGCCTTGAATGAAGTTAGAGCACGTGTTGATTTACCTGCGAGAACCATTACAGATGCACCAAACAAAGAAGCATTTATGTCATTACTACGCAAAGAACGATGTGTGGAGTTGGCTGGTGAGGGTTTTAGGTATTGGGATTTACGTCGCTGGAGGTTAGCTGAAAACGTGATTAATGGTAAAAATGCATACGGTGTCAAGATATCGAAAAACGAGGACGAATCGCTAACTTACGAGAAAGTTAATGTCGATGGAGGCACTCCAAGAGTTTTCTTTGAGAGATATTACTACTTTTCATTGCCAACAGCAGAGTTATCCAACAATAAGTTGAGCGAGAACAACCCATTTTGGTAATATGTTTATGTCACTTTGCTCTTTAAATAAATCGAGTAATTTTAAACAAAATAATACGAGAAAAGATGAAAATAATAAATAAAATAGGAATAATAACTTTATTTGCCTTTATAGCAATAACAATGTGGGGGTGTGCAGATGTCAATGAAGAATATGTATTTGTTCACGATTCTAATACCATCTCACAAATGATATGCAAAGCTTCGCATAATGCCGGTGAATTTAGAGGTCAAATTACTGAGTTTGATAAGGATGGTGAAATAGTTGAGGGCAGCTTCACTCAAGAACGTATTGAAGGAGGCTATGGTTTAATATTGTTTGAAATTCCAAAGACTTTGGAAAACGATATAGACTTAACTAGCGTCTACTTGTTGGGCACTGTTACATATGACGCTATCATAACTCCTTCTTTAACAGGCAGGCATGATATAACAGGAGACGGTATGATTATTACAGTAAAATCCGGAGTAAATACAACTCGTCAATATCGGGTGAGAGGATATTATGAATAGTGTGAAATTCCGATTGATAATTTTATAAATTACATAGCAATGAACAAAAATATTTCAAGAATACATTTAATAATAGTCACTATATCAGTGATTTTATTCAGTGCTTGCAATGATGATAACTTGGGCAGCGAAGCAGCTATCATCAACTCTTTTTCAGCAACAGGTAAAGACAATTCGTTTTTCAGAGCTACTATAAATAACGATAATACAATAACTATTAAAGTTTCACCATATATAGATGCTGAAGAAATGTTAGAATCTTCTGTTCCAACATTTTATCTATCAAAGGGAGCAACTGTTTCACCTGATCCATCAATTCCCCAAAACTTCGCCCAAGAAGGTGGTGTAAAATATACAGTTACCTCTGAGGATAAAAAAACGACAACTGATTATATTGTTTCGTGGGGATTATCAGATCAGTTACCCTACGGTGAGGGGTTTAGTTATGCTGAGATAGGCACACGTAAAGAATTCCCAGAACTCGGTTACCCAGGTGAATTTGGTAATTTCAATTTTTCGGACTCAAAGCTCTATGGAGATTTACAACTCTACCCGGCATACTGTGGGGATTACATTGTTTTACTTTCTAGAGCATACGCACAGGCTGATCCTAGTTCGCCTCACAGTGTAAAGGTTTTAGACAAAACTACATTAAATGAGGCTCAACCACTCAACTTAGGCTCTATCTCAATTTCCGATTTAAAAATAATCGTGTCTGATTATAAAGGTAATATGGTAGGAGCTGTTACGAAAAATGAGGAAACTGAATTTTTCTATTGGACTTCTCCAATGAATGCGCCTATATCTGTTGGTAAGACATCAACGAATATGACTCCAACTAACGATGGGTCAACTAACATGCAAGTTGCAGGGGATATCACAGGCGATGCATGGATTACGGCTATGGCCACTAGAGGAGCAGAGGGAAAGCATTTCCGTATTAAAGTAACGAATGGTACATTAGCTTCAAACTATTCAATAGTAGAAACAGGCTATGCCAGTAACGATTGTAGTGGTTTTCAAATGATCAGTCCACTAAATGACTCTGATCAGCCTAGCTTTGTGGTGGGAGATACAGAGGGTGCAGCAAATACTGCAAATTCAATCCACGCATATATTAACACGTTCGCAGGATCTACCGTATCAGTAATGCCCGGTTTATGGCAAAACACTTTACAAGCATGGTGGGTAGGAACAGGATTCTCTACCGCAAGGGTAGGCGGGCGTTCTCCTGTTATTTCTGCGCTTCCTATAAATGGAAAGACATACGTGGCAGTTACTAGCGGTACAGCATGGTGGCATTCAGCAGCCGTGCTTACATCCGATCTTCAAACATTGGCTCACGAAAATTTAAATATTGCAGAGAGTGTAAACAGAGGTTGGAGTTACGGTTCATGGCTAGATTGGTATTGGGATGAAGAAGAAAATGAAGCATATTTGGCGGTTTGGTTTGGAAGACTTGGTCTTTTCACCTACAAGCTAACATCCTTTGAATAATTAAAACTAACAGGAGGGAGTATTTAAGGACTCTCTCCTGTTGTAAATTTAAAGATAGTGAAATTACTTTGGATTTTTATTACGGTAACACTTCTATGTAGCTCTTGTACCAACGAAAAAGGTATACCACATGAGTCTAAGCCCAAATTATTATGGTTCGATGCCGAAGCCAATTTCGAGCGCTTTTCGAGCCAAGATAGTATTCGTTATTATTTGGACTTGGCGAAGAACACAGGCTTTAATGAAGTAGTGGTGGACGTGAAACCGATGCAAGGGAATGTGCTTTATAATAGTCAAATTTTAAAACCACTTACCACATTTGGAGACGGATATGTGTATGAACGTGATTGGGATTATCTTCAATTTTTCATTGACGAGGCTCGAATACGCGACATGAAGGTTACGGTCTCCGCTGGCATACTTCCTGCCGGATTAATTGAGACGCAATCAGGTTTAATTTATGAAATTGAATCAGAAATTGAATCATATGAGGACAGAGTGTGTGTAGCATATACTCCCGATGGACTAGTTAACATGAAAGAGACTTCCGATTATGCAGTTTTCTTAAACCCCGCATTGTCATCTGTGCAAGAATTTGTATTAAGTTATATATCAGAAATTGTAAAGAATTATGATTTTGATGCATTTACTCTTGACTACTGCCGTTTCAGTAATGCAAATTACGATTTCTCCGACTCAACTCGTGTTAAGTTTGAAGCGTTTATCGGCGAAAAGATAGAAAATTTCCCAGAAGATATATTTGTTTTTGATGAGCACGAGAATCGTATCCCAGGAAAGTACTACAAACAGTGGTGGGAATTCCGTTCTACCATTATAACAGACTTAATTTATGATATAGGCGATACGATCAAAGCAATAAAGCCTGACGTAAAATTAAATTACTGGGCTGCTTCATGGATTCACTCAATTTATCAGAATGGACAGAACTGGGCCAGCAAAAAACATTATGACCCATCAGAAATGTTCCCAGAATGGGCATCAGCGACATATAAAAACACTGGATTTGCAGATAAACTAGATGTTTTTATGCTTGGTTCTTATCTTTATGATGTATATGGATTAGATAATAATGAATCCATCGAATATGCCATAAACAGGGCATATGAGCTTATAGGTGATGACTGTACAATATATGGGACACTATATGGCGAAAACAACAAGAATAACATGGAAGATGCAGTCTACGCTTGCCTAACTCAAAGTGCTGGTTTAATGGTTTTTGACATCGTTCAGGTTATAAATTACAATCTCTGGGACGATATTAAGCGAGGCATTGATAAGGCCGAAGAAGATAATTATATAAACAAACCAGCAGACATTCATTTAAATTAAGAACATGCTGACCTAACATACAAGATTATGAAGACTTATTTATTTGCATTATTTTTAACAATAGGCTCTTTCTTTGCCTGCTCTAGCGATGATCCAAATATCAAAGACAATGAGCATGAAATTCCAATAGAAATTGAACAACCTAAAGAACCTCAAAAGCCAATTCAAATGTGGATTGATGCGCATGCAAATTTCAGTCGGTTTGCTGAAAAAAGTAGCATCACGTCATATATAGAAAGAATGAAAGATACTGGTTTTAATGAATTATACGTTGACGTTAAACCTGGTATTGGATACGCATTATACGATAGTGACATATTGCCTAAATTGACAAAATGGGGGAATCAAGTTGTAGAGCGAGATTGGGATTATCTTGCCTTTTGGATTGAAGAAGCAGAACGTCTTGATATGAGCGTAATTGCAAGCCTCTCAGTTATGGGGTATGGCTATACAAAAACGCGTGAAGGGTTGGTATACGACGATGATACTTGGAATGGGAAAACCCAAATGCAAATGTCTAATAACAATCCAGAAATTCTTATTGACATTCGCGATCAGGAAAATGTTGACGCAGCGATGCTTAACCCAAGTCTGCCCGAAGTTCAATCATTTGTTGTTTCTGTAATTGAAGAAATCGCCACTAAATATCCAAAATTGAAAGGTATTTGTCTTGATTACTGCCGGTGGTATGGTGGAGATTATGGATTTAGCGATACTTCTATTAGTGCATTTGAAGCATATAGCGGTATAACCGTTAATAACAAAAATGATATAATCACTTCCTCGGGTGGAATAGGTCCGCTTTATAGTCAATGGATTGAATTTCGCTCTATTTCAGTAACGAACCTGATCACGAGCATCCGCTCTAAAGTAAAGTCTGTAAATCCAGATCTTGAATTGCATCTATGGGCATCTGCTCACTGGAGTTCAAGATATAGCGTGGGGCAAAATTGGGCAAGTAAAGACTACAAGCCAGTAGCAGGTAGCGTTTATACCGACACCTATAGCAAAACAGGGTTTGCAGATCAAATAGACGTTTTTTCATTAGGAGCATACGCAGAAAAAATTTGGAGAGTTGAAAACCCAGGATCAGATTGGACAGTAGAAAATTTTGTAACTACCTATTCTGATTACATAATGGACGACTGTAAGGTGTATGGTTCCATAGGTACATATGCATATGGTAATAATGCACCCGCTGTGTCTGATGGTGTTTATTTGTGCTTGAAGAATACGGATGGTTTAATGGTTTTTGAAATTTCTCATGTGATTAATAACAATCAGTGGGGTGCCATTAAAGAAGGTATAGAAAGAGTTTATAAGTAAATTATAACACCTACGCAATGACAGTGAAGTTAGATTTAAGTATTTTGAGATATTTTGTTGTTTTATTAATAACGTTTTGCACGATTCATGTTAATGGTCAAACGAACTTTCAAGCTATAAACTTTTATGGCAAAGTGCATGAAAAGGGTAAGGGAATTCCGGGAGTGCCTGTTACTGATGGTCTTTCTATCGTCCTCACAGACGAAGAAGGAAACTACACATTGTCAAGCAATGCTTTTGGAGAATTTATTTATATAACCATACCTTCGGGTTATAATATACAGATAAAAAACAATTCTCCTTACTTTTTTCGTCACATAGAGGATAAAAAAACAGCTAAACAGAAATTTGACTTCGAGCTTGAGAAATCACCTTATGACGACAACACGCATACAGTGATTGTATGTGCCGACCCTCAGGTTGCTTTTGATGAAGAATTACCAATTCTTCAAGGTGTTATCGATGATATGCAAACAGTAACAGAATACTATACCAAATACAACCCTGTATTTGGTATAGTCTGTGGAGATATCATAGCTGAGATTGAAAGAGAACCGAAATATTTATCTCTTATTAAAAAGATGTTTAATGATACAGGATCACCCTTTTTTTATGTTGCGGGCAACCACGACATGGATGTTTCAGGCAGATCTAATTATAGGTCCAAAAAAACATATGAAAATAATTTTGGTCCTACCTATTATTCTTTCAACAGAGGAAAAGTTCATTATGTGATGCTTGACAATGTGTTTTTTACTGGCAGATCGTACGGATACATTGGTTATTTGGATGAAGTACAATTAAGTTGGCTTGAACAAGATTTAGCACTCGTGCCAGAAGGATCAACGGTGATAATGACCATGCACATACCTACCTATTCACGCGAAGCACGTCGAGGAGAATATGGAAAAGAAGAAATTAATAAGGTTCTGCAAAACCGAAGAGCTCTGTATGAAATATTAGAACCATACAATGTACATATAATGTCTGGGCATGAGCACTATAATGAAAATTATGTCATTTCTAGTCATATCTTCGAGCATGTTCATGCAGCATTAAGTGGGATATTTTGGCAAGCACCTTATAGTAGCGATGGTACACCTCTAGGGTATAGTGTTTACGAGATTGACGGAAACGATATTCAATGGTACTACAAAGTCGCCGGAAAAGATAAGAATGTCCAGTTTAATGCATATTCACCAGGAGCAGATAAAAATAAACCAGATGCAATTATAGCTAACGTTTGGAATTACGATTCTGAATGGAAAGTTTATTGGTATGAAAATGGAGAAAGAGTTGGTGAAATGACGCGATACACAGGTTGGGATCCCGCAATTGTGAATTATGTAGAAAATAACAATCATAATTTTCGATATCAATATATTGGTGCGGGACCAACCGATCATCTATTTTATGCTATACCTTTGAATAAAACATCAGAAATAGAAATTAAAGTAGTAGACCGCTTTAATAACACTTATATTAAAAAACCAATGAAAACAATTTAAACAAAAAATGAAAAAAGTAAAAAATATTGCTGTAAGTGTGCTGTTTTCGCTATGTCTCACCTACTTAGGCGCACAAACTACTTATCACAATGCCGATCAATTTACATTGTTAGGTAAAATCTCCGCTGAGACAGAAACCCGATATGAAAGACTTCCTGCGTATCTCAAAGATATATCTCGACCTCCTGTGTGGGGCCTAGGCAAAAACACCTCAGGGCTTGCAATTCGGTTTAGAACAAATAGTAGTTCAATTTCAGCCAAATGGGTAGTTACAAATAACAATCACATGAATCATATGACAGATACAGGCATCAAAGGTCTAGACCTTTATGCATGGGATGATGATCAGTGGAAATTTGTAAATGCAGCTTTACCTTCAGGAAAAGAGAATGAAAGAACTATAATCTCAAATATGACACCCTCAGAAAGAGAATATATGCTTTTTCTGCCTCTATATGATGGAGTTGAGTCAATAGAGATAGGGGTAGACTCAGCAGCATATATAAAAAATGCCTCGTTAGACTATCCCAAAACAGAATCGCCGGTAGTTGTTTATGGAACAAGCATCACACAAGGTGGATGTGCTACACGTCCGGGAATGTCATATACAAATATTTTAACAAGAAGTATAAACAGGGAGTTTATTAATCTTGGGTTTAGCGGCAATGGACAACTGGATTATGAAATAGCTGAACTTATGTCCACTCGAAAGGATGCGGGTATGTTTATTCTCGACTTTGTTCCTAATGTGAATGCAGAGCAGCTAAAAGAGAAGACAAGAAACTTTTTTGATATTATTCGTAAAGAGAATCCCAATACAGCAATACTGTTTATGGAAACTATAATGTTTCCACACTCGGAATTCGATACAAAAACAAATGAAATAATAACAGAAAAAAACAGGCTTTTAAGAGAAGAATATGATCAAATAAAAAAAGAGGGAGATAACAATGTGTATTATCTTTCCACCAGTAATTTAATAGGCTTTGACGGAGAGGCAACAGTAGACGGAGTTCATATGACCGACTTGGGATTCTTGCGCATTGCCAAAGAAATTCAAAATAAAATAATACCGCTATTAGATTAAGAACTAAAACAGATATTATATCAATCAATTGATCACTAAAAAATCAACTAATAATATGCAACCACAAACAAACAACCGCAGAGACTTTATAAAAAAGGCAGCATTAACAACCGCTTCCATTGCAGCAATACCTGCTATTGCTTCATGCTCTAACGCAAGTAGCAG
>LSQX01321526.1_pt1 | contig 18148 bp, 15 predicted proteins | sample 654561 | NCBI WGS metagenome assembly LSQX01 (sample SAMN04489861, study PRJNA283612) | anaerobic digester metagenome | isolation source: 4 biogas reactors fed with cattle manure at either 37C or 55C with and... | place: Denmark: Kongens Lyngby | collected 2014
TCGATCGAGCGGTTCTCTGTGTTACTCCAACAACCAAAAGGGTGCCTTCAACTCTAGAAGACACCCTTTTTCGACAGTCTGGCCCCACCTCTGGGAGGTGGGGTTTTTACGTATAATCAACAATCAGCATCAAGAAAGGCGCCGATCCAGCAAAACGTTCCTGAGCTGGGCAGGAAACCACATGCCTTGTTAGAATAAACAATTAACCAACCCTTTAATTGTCGCTATTTACAAAGGAGAAATACCCCGCTTGTGGAAATTCATTAACAACAAGTAACAGAATTTACGAAAATAGGTAAGTCACTAGGTAAAGATTGCTGTGGAGGGGGGAGATAGTAAGAAGAACGCAAAACACCGTCGGGTTTGTGGAGGAAGGCAAGAATACAACGAAAGGGGAAAATGCATGCGCAAGTTTAGGGTTATCCCACTGGTAATTTTGCTGATCGCCTTGTTTGCCGGCAGTGTCTTCGCTCAAGAAACAGTTAAGTTTGGTTTGGTTGCACCCTTCACTGGCCTTGGGTCCATCCTCGGCGACTACATCAAAGAAGCTATGATGCTGGCCGTAGATGAGATCAACGCCCAAGGCGGCATTTTGGGCCGGCAGATCGAAGTAATCGTCTATGACGATGAGGCTTCTCCGGCCACTGCCATCAACGTAGTCAAGCGCGTCATTGAAAACGACAAAGTTCTCGTCTGCTTCGGGCCGAACATGAGCAGCTCCGTGCTGGGCGTGCATCAGGTAGCCCTGGAGAACGAAACCCCCATGCTGGTCGGCGCCACTTCTCCGTCTCTCGGCTTTGATCAGCTCGGCAACCCCTGGGTGTTCCGTCTGCGTGCCGATGACACAGTGCGTGTTGAGAACCAAGCTGAGTATGCTGTAAAGGTTCTTGGCGTAAAGCGTCCTGGCATCATCTACGGTACCACTGACTACTGCACCAGCGCCAGAGACGTGATCATCAAGAAGTTTGCCGAATACGGCATCGAGCCTGTGGCCATTGAGCAGATCCGTGAAGGCGACAAGGATGCTACCGGTCAGGTTCTGAACATGATCCGCGCCGGCGTAGACAGCGTCATGGGCCTCACCCACGAATCTGAAGCGGCCGTATTTGTCCGCCAGATGCGCCAGATGGGCTTGGATGTACCCATCGTCGGCTTCACCGCTTGGGGCGTACCCGCCTTTACCGACCTGGCTGGCGAAGCAGCTATCGGCGTAATTGCAGTGCAGAGCTTTACTCCTGAAGATCCCAACCCCGTTGTTCAAGAGTTCGTTCAGAAGTACGTGGATCGCTATGGACGTCTCCCCAGCGACCCCGGCCAAGCCTACTATGATGGCGTCTATGTAATGAAAGAGGTCATCGAGAGGGTAGGCAGCTTCGATAAGCACGCCATCCGCGAAGCACTGGAGAACTTCTCCGGCTACGTTGGCCTCCAGGGTGAACTGGTTAACGACGAGAAGCACAATCTGTCCAGGTTCACACTCATTTCCGAGTTCCTAGGGGACAGCTGGAAGATCATCCAGAAGTACTAAGTATAGCCAAGCTCGCGAGGAGATCCCGCTCGTGGATCTCCTCCTCAGTTCCGGCGTGATCAAGCTATAGCGACGAGGTGGTTAGAAATGTTTCACATGGTGTTGCAGAACTCAATCGCTGGGATGGCAATTGGTCTCCTCTATGGAATTATCGGAATCGGTGTCTGCCTGTTCTGGCAGACCACGGGCCTGATCAACTTCGCCCATATTTCCTCAGCTATGCTGGGTGCTTACCTGTTCTATACGTTTAACGCAATGTGGAACTTCCCCATAGTGGTGTCGTTTGCCCTGGCCATCGCTTTAGTTGCCTGTTACGGTATTTTTATTTTGCGCGGCGTCGTACACAAACAGATCATGAAACGCAGGGGCGGACGGCTGGAGTTTATCGTCGCCACCATGCTTTTGAACACTTTTATGGTCAACTTAGTGATCGTGATCTGGGGCGGCGTGCCCTATCCTTTCCCGAGAATTTTCGGCAGCCCCATGCGGCCTCTGCGCATTGGCCGGGTGGCTGTGCAGCATCACTCCCTCTGGGTACTCCTCTTTGTGACCGCCTTGGTCATTGGTCTCAACTACTTCTTCAAACGGACTCTTACCGGAAAAGCCTTGCGGGCAACGGCCCAGAACAGGGATACAGCTTCCCTTATGGGAGTAGAAGTTGAGAAGATGACTTCCCTCTCCTTTGCCTTAAGTACGGGTATCACAGCGCTGGCCGGGATTCTCTTGGCACCTATTTACTTTGTGTCTGTGGAACTGGGCGGCGGCATTATCGGCATCAAAGGCTTTGCCTCGGCAGTTATCGGCGGACTGACCAATCCCTTCGGCGCCTTGATCGGAGGACTGCTCATCGGCCTGGCAGAGAACTTTGCTGTGTTTTACATCTCTTCGTCGTACAGGGATGTCATCACCTTTGTGCTGCTGGTCTTCTTCCTTGTAGCTAGACCGCAAGGACTCTTCAAGAGAATGTAGGTTTGGGGGACAGTAAAATGCCAAGGAGAAAATTGGGTTTCTTGCTCATCGCCCTACTGGTGGTCTTCTACCCGCTGATCATCAGAGACTCGTATCTGGTCTACGTCATGAACCGCAGCTTGATCCACGCCATGATTGCCATGGGCCTGGTGACCCAGGTCGGCTTTGCGGGACAGATTTCCCTGGGCCATGCGGCCTTTTACGGCATCGGTGCGTATACTTCGGCCTTAACGGTACTGCGTTTAGGCTTTCCCATCTGGGCAGGGTTCTTGGCCGCGGTGGTGCTCTGTGTACTGTTCAGCATTTTCCTGAGCATTCCATCGTTTAAGCTCAGCGGTTTCTTCCTGTCTTTAACCACCATTGCCTTCGGACATATTGTCTGGGTTATAATCGTCAACTGGCACGGCTTAACCAACGGTCCCTTGGGCATCCGCGGCGTGCCTCAGCTCAGTTTCTTCGGGGTACAGCTGAACAACACGGGGTACTATTACCTCCTGGTCGCGACTATCTGCCTGCTCTACCTCTTTATCCGCAGGATTACCAACAGCCACATCGGCCGGGCCTTTATGGCCATGCGCGACGATGAGCTGGCGGCGGAGTGCAGCGGCGTGAACACCAGGGTGTACAAGGTGCTGGCCTTTGGGATTTCCGCAGGTTTTGCAGGTTTAGCTGGAGCTTTTTATGCCCACCTTTCGGGGTTTATCAGCCCCGAGAGCTTTGTCTTTGCTGAATCAGCCAAGTTCGTGGGCATGGCGGTCACTGGTGGCCTTAGGCACCTCTTGGGCGGTATTGTGGGTGCACCCATCGTCACCCATCTGCCGGAACTGTTCCGCTTCCCCGGCTGGGAGACTTACTACATGATGGCCGCGTCGCTGCTGATTCTGCTCATCGTGGTTTTCATGCCCGATGGCCTTGCACCCCTGCTGGAGCGGGGCTTTAACCGGATTTTTGGTGAGGGAGTCCAGAAAAAAGGTGGTAAGGTAAATGAACATCTTGGAAACTAAGAGTCTGACCAAAGCGTTCGGCGGCGTTATTGCCAACAAAGATCTAGACATTGCCGTGAAAAAGGGGTCCATTACCGGACTTATCGGCCCCAACGGGTCGGGCAAAACCACGTTCATCAACGTAGTTTCCGGCGTTCATCGAGCCACCAGCGGCAAAGTCTATTTTAACGGCAAAGACATCACCAACATGGATAAGCATAAAATCGCCCGCCTGGGTATCGCCCGCACCTTTCAGACCATTCGTCTATTTGAGCGTTTGACGGTTTTGGAAACGGTGCTGGTAGCCAGGCATATGGCCTACGGAGCGGGGCTGCTCGATGCGGTGCTGGCCACAAGCAAGTTGAAAAAGGCCAATGCCCGGGAAGAGGCCAGGGCCAAGGAGCTCTTGGAAATCGTAGGCCTCGGGCCTGAACACTATGATGTTTTGGGCAACAGCCTCCCTTACGGTTACCGCCGCAGCTTGGAAATCGCCCGGGCCCTCGCTTTGGAGCCGCAGCTGCTCCTGCTCGACGAACCGGCCGCGGGCATGAACCGGGATGAGTTCAACTTCCTGCAGCAGATCATCCTCAACGTGCGCAAGCAGGGCATTACCATCCTGCTCGTGGAGCACACCATGGAACTGGTGGAAGCAGTTGTTGATCACTGCATCGTGTTGAACTACGGCCAGAAGCTTACCGAAGGAGCATTCTGCGACTGCGAGCGCGACCCGCGGGTTATCGAAGCCTATCTAGGGAAGGAGGAGGCCTAATGCTCAAGATCACCAAACTTTCCGTATCCTACGGAGACATTCCCGCCCTGAAGAAAGTGAACCTCGAGGTTAAGCAGGGAGATGTGGTATCCGTATTAGGAGCCAACGGCGCTGGGAAGACCACGCTGCTCAAGACCATCTCCGGGCTGCTAAAGGGTGATGCCGAAAGCAGGATCGAGTTCTTGGGCGAACCCATCCACAACCTTCCCCCCCATGAGATCGTAAAGCGGGGCGTCGTCCATCTGCCTGAAGGCCGCCAGGTTTTCCCGGAACTTACGGTCATGGAGAACATCGAAGTGGGCAGCTTTACGCGCCAAGACCGCCGTCAGGTCAAAGAGGATATTGCCAAATGCTTCGAGATGTTCCCGGAACTGCGGGGCAAGGAGAAGCAGCTGGCTGGAACCCTCTCCGGCGGCGAACAGCAGATGGTAGCCACGGCCCGCGCACTGATCGCGGCTCCCAAGCTGCTCATGATCGACGAGCCTTCCATGGGTTTGGCGCCAGTTGTCGTGAAGCGCATCTTTGGCCTGCTGCGCGAGTTCATCGCCAGGGGTATTACCATCCTGCTGGTGGAGCAGAACGCCTACATGTCCATGGCAGTAAGCAATTACGCCTACATCTTGGCCCAGGGTGAGATCGTTCTGCACGGTTCCGTGGAAGAACTCCGCCAAGACGAATCGGTGAAGGATTCGTACTTGGGTAAGAAGACCACAAAGTAAGGCGAGGAGAGTAGAGCATGGTATACCGCAGCCGTAATCTCGTAGCTGAAGCACCGCAGCGTGCTTTGTTGAAAGGCATCGGCATTAGTGATAAAGAGATGGATCAGCCCATCATCGGGATCGCCAACTCCTGGAGTGAACTGTCCCCTGGGCATATCCACCTGCGCGAAATCAGTGAGTACGTCAAAAAAGGCATTCGCTACGCGGGAGGAACGCCCCTGGAGTTCAACACCATCTCCCTGTGCGACGGCCTTTCTGGAGCGTTTGTGAAGAACAAAGACGTGCAGCGCTATACGCTGCCCCACCGGGATATCATTGCCGACTCGGTGGAAGTGTGCATTGAATCCAACCAGCTGGACGCCATGGTGCTCATTGGCACCTGTGACAAGATCGTCCCGGGGATGCTGTTGGCCATGGCCCGGCTGAACATTCCCGCCATCTTCGTGTTCGGCGGGCCCATGCTGGCCGGCACCTACAAGGGTGTGAGCATCTGCGGCGGTTCCACCGAACTGATTGAGGCCACCGGTGCTTTCCATGCGGGCAGAATGTCCCGGGAAGACCTGGAAGGCTTCATTGACAACGCCTGTCCTACTCCGGGAGCCTGCGGCTCCATGGTCACGGGCAACAGCATGGGCATTATCATGGAAGCACTGGGTTTGACGCTGCCCAGGGCGTCCACCATCCCTGCTCGGGATATGCGTCAGCTGCGCCTGGCCGAAGAAGCGGGGCGGGCCATCGTCGAGCTTTTGAAAAAGGACATCCGGCCCCACGACATTATCAACGAACGGTCCATTGAGAACGCCATCCGGGTGCTGGCGGCCACGGGCGGTTCAACCAACTGCGTGCTGCACTTAGCCGCCTTGGTCCAGGAGATGGAACTGGATATTGACATCCTGAAGAAGATCGATGAACTGAGCAGTACTACACCGCACCTGGCTCCTCTTACACCCTCAGGTACCTACACTGTACCGGAGCTGAACGAAGCGGGCGGCATTCCCGCCGTCATGCAGGAGCTCAAACCTCTGCTGCATCTGGACGTGCTTACTGTAACAGGCAAGACTTTGGGCGAGAACATTGCAGGTGCGGAGGTTCTGGACTCCCGCATCATCCGTCCCCTGGATTCTCCCTTCCATGCCCAGGGCGGCGTGGCTGTGCTCTATGGAAACCTTGCTCCCGATGGAGCAGTGGTCAAGCAGTCGGCGGTGGCGGAAAGCATGATGGTCCATTCCGGCCCAGCGCGCATCTTCGAGTCGGAAGAGGAAGCTGTGCAGGGCATTTACGCCGGTAAAGTGCAGAAAGGCGATGTGGTGGTCATCCGCAATGAAGGACCCAAGGGCGGCCCAGGCATGCGGGAGATGACCACGGCCATTGGCGCCCTGTGGGGCACAGATCTCGCTGGTTCCGTGGCCTTAGTGAGCGACGGGCGCTTTTCCGGCGCCATCCGCGGGCCGGCAATCGGCTACGTTTCCCCTGAGGCGGTGGAAGGCGGGCCCCTGGCCCTCTTGGAAGAGGGCGACCTCATTTCCATCGATATACCTAACCGCACCCTACATGTGAATTTGAGTGAGGAAGAGCTGGCTGCTCGGAAAGCCAAGTGGCAGCGCCCACCCTTGAAGAGCCAAAAAGGCATTCTGCGCTTGTATGAGCTGTTCGCCACTTCGGCCAACAAAGGGGCTGTGCTGCGCATCGACAGGTAAGCCAAAGGGGTGAAGACATTGCTGCGAACGCTACGGATTCCCTACGGTCAGGGGGAGCTGAGCTTTAAGCTCCCCGGGGACCTGGAAGTACGGGAAGCCCGGCTCAATTCCCTGCCGGAAATAGATACTCAGGCTGAACTGGCGCGGGCCCTCGCTGAGCCCATCGCCAGCCCGCCGCTGGAGGAACTGGCTGCTGGAGCCAAGTCTGTTTTGATCATCTGTGATGATAACACCAGGCCCACTCCCGCGCATCTCATCCTGCCTGCCATGCTGGCAAGGCTGGAAGCGGCAAAAGTGGAGCGCGGCGGCATTTCCATTCTCATCGCCGGAGGCTCACACCGTCCCATGACCGAGGATGAGCTCAGGGCTAAGGTGGGCCACCAGGTTTTCGAGTCGGTTCCTGTGTTCAACCACGAGTATGCGAACAAAGAGAAGCTGGTCTACCTGGGGGATACAGCCAACGGTACCCCTATCTGGATCAACAAAATGGTGTTTGAGGCCGATTTAGTGCTGGCCGTGGGCGGCATTGTGCCCCACCGCTACTGCGGCTGGTCCGGCGGCGGCAAGATCATCCAGCCCGGTGTGTGCGGGGAAGAGACCACCATTGCCACACACTTGATGATCACCAAGGATGAGTCCATCACCCTGGGCAACATTGACAACCCCGTGCGGGCGGAGATCGACGAGATCGCGCTCAAGGCTGGGCTGAAATTCATCGTCAACGTCATTATGGATGCGGATCAGCGCGTTGTGGGCTTGGTGGCCGGAGATCCAATCAAGGCCCACCGCAGCGGTGTGGAAATCGCCAAACAGGTTTACGGCGTAGCCATGCAGCGGGCTGATCTGGTCATCATCAGTTCTTTCCCCGCGGACCTCAACTTTTGGCAGGCGGGCAAAGCCCTGTATTCTGCAGATCTGGCCGTGCAGCAAGGGGGCCGGATTATCCTGGTCACCCCGGCCATCGAAGGGCCCGGTGAACATCTGGAGTTCTTGACGTTGATGAGCAGGCCGTACGAAGAGATCATGGCCGCTGTGGAGCGGGGCGAAGTGGAGGACAAGATCGGTGCTGCTGGAGCTCTAGCGGTGGCCCTAGTGAAGCAGAGGGCCCAAGTGAAGCTGGTTTCTGACGGACTCACCGATGAGCAGTGCGCTTGGATGGGCTTTCCGCACTATGCCGCCAGTGAGCTGCAGCAGGCGGTAGATGAGGCCTTGGCCGAGCTCGGCGATAGGCCCACCATCAACGTCATCCATGAAGGTGCCGAGATCCTGCCGTTACTGGACAGGTAAACCTTGAGGGAGTGGTTGTAGTGGAACTCACTTTGAAATACGGGCGCACCACCATGAGCGCGACCCTGCCCTGGTCCAACGTCCATGTGCTGGCACCCAGAGACTATCAAGCAGATCTCCCAAACCTGGCGGAGCGCCTGGTGGAAAGGCTCAACTTCCCCCATAAGGGTCCAGCCCTCAAGGAGATCATCAAGCCTGGGGAAGAAGTGGTGGTGCTGGTGAGCGACATCACCCGGGCTTGGAACAGGACCAGTGATTACCTGCCTACCCTGCTCCAGTATGTGGAAGCGTGCGGAGTAGATCGGGAGCAGATTACCATAATCAGCGCCCGGGGGTGCCACCGCAGTCAGACCCAGGATGAACTGCGCACTATGGTGGGAGAGGCGGTGTTTGCCCGCTATCGAGTGCTGGAGCACGATGCTGATGACCAGGCCAATCTGGTCTTTGTGGGCCGAACCAGCCGGGGCAACAACGTGTATGTGAACAAGAAAGTGGCCGAAGCGGATCGGGTTATCCTCACGGGCGGCGTCATCCACCACGCCATGTCGGGCTTTGGCGGGGGGCGCAAGAGCATTCTGCCGGGAGTAGCGGGTCGCCAGACAGTGGAATTCAACCACCTGAACGCGCTGCATCCCACGGAGATGGCTATCAATCCGGCGATAGGCTCCAACAAACTAGAGGGCAACCCCATCCATGAAGATATGGTGGAAGCTGCGGCTTTGGTCAATCCCGATTTTCTGGTCAACGTGGTCTTAGATCGCCATAACGAGATCGTAGACTTCTTCACTGGCCACTGGCTGGACGCTTGGCTGGAAGGCTGCCGCTTAGTGAACGAAATCTACGGCGTGGAAGTGGAAGCAGAAAGCGATCTGGTGATTGTCAGCTGCGGCGGCTTCCCATACGACATCTCTCTCTATCAAGCCAGCAAGACCTTTTACAATGCGGGGCTGGCGACCAAACCAGGAGGAACCATGATCATCCTGGTCCAGGCGGAAGATGGGCCCGGTTCCAGCGACTTTTTCGGCTGGTATGACCACGAGACCAATGCCGAGTTCTACAACAGCCTTAAGGCCAATTTTTCCATTCCCGGCTACCTAGCCTATCTGATCTACAACATAGCTAAATCGAGGAACGTCTATGCTGTCACCGATGTGGAAGCAGAATCGGTAGCCAAGATGGGCATAACCCCCGTGTCCAGCCTCCAGGAAGCCATAGACAGGGCTGCGGCCCACGTGCAGACTGAGGCGCGGGTGTGCATTATGCCCGAAGGAGCATTTACGTTCCCAATTCTAAAGAAATGAGGAGGTAGTAAAATGACCAAGTTGAGAGAGCTTCCAGAAATGCCCATGTTGGGGCAGCCCTATTTCAGCGACAAGAAATGGGTTTCCCCGGTGAACTTCGAGGTCGCTACCCCAGAGATGTCCAAGTCCATCTACATCCACGATGTAACCTTACGCGATGGCGAACAGACCTGCGGCCTGAACTGGACGGAGCAGGAGCGCATCGGTATCGCCCTGGCCTTAAACGACCTTGGCGTGAAGCGCATTGAAATCGGTATGCCCGTTGTATCTGAGGATATCATCAGGGCCACCAAGAAGCTCATGGAGATGGACCTGCGGGCTGACATTGTCACCTTTGCCCGGGCCCGCAAGGAAGACATTGACCTTTCAGTGGAGTGCGGAGTCAAGCACATCGTCGTGGAGCATGCGGTCAACCCCTACACCTGCTACTATGCTTACGATGTGGATACGGAGCGTTTGATCAAGCGCTTAGTGGATCATATCAAATACGCCAAGGACTGCGGCCTCAAAACGACCTTTATGGGCTGGGATGTGACCAGAGCCAGTTTGGATTATGTCAAGAAGGTCTACGCAGCCGTTGTGGAGCAGGCTGAGCCGGAAGCAGTGGTCTACACTGACAGCTTTGGCGTAGCTTCGCCCCTGGCCATTTACAAGGCTATCAGCGAGCTGAAAAAGGAACTGGGCGTACCTGTGGAGTTCCACGTGCACAATGAGTTCGGCATGGCCATGGGTTCAGTGCTGGCCGCAGTCTACGCCGGCGTGGACGGCATCCACTCCTCCATAAACGGACTGGGCGAGCGCACCGGCAACGTAGCCACCGAAGAAGTGGCGGCCGCCCTGGAGATTCTGCTGAATGTGCCCACCGGTGTGGATATCAGCAAGATCGACAAGATCACCAAGCTGGTGGAGGGCATCACTGGCATCACTATTCCACCCAACAAGCCCGTGACCGGCAAGCGCCTGTTCTGGCTGGAGTCGGGCGTAGTGGTGCACGCCAAGGAGAAGCTGGAGCGCTCTGGTATTCCCTCGGCCATGACCCCGTATCTGCCTGACCTGGTGGGCCGGGAACCCATCCAGATCGTCCTGGGCGGTTCCAGCGGTAAAGCCAGTGTCCAGTACTACCTGGATCAGCTGGGAGTCGAAGTGAGCGAAGAACAGCTGGACACCTTGGTCGAGAGAATCAAGGATAAGGGACGCGAAAAACGCGATGTGCTCACCAAGGAAGAGTTCGATGCGATCCTCAAAGGAGTGCTAGCTTAGCAGCTGAGGTGATAGTCATGGCGGCGAACACCTATCGCATTCTCGTAATCAACCCCGGCTCCACATCGACCAAGCTGGGCCTCTATGAAAACGAGCATTGTGTTTACTCCAAAGACATTCAGCACGATCTGGAAGAGCTGAGCAGGTTCAACCTGGTCGCTGATCAACTTGACTACCGTGAGCAGATCGTACGCCAGGTTCTGCAGGAAGCCGGCATAACCCTCCATTCCCTCCACGCCGTAGCCTGCCGGGGAGGCAGGCTGCGGCCCATCCCCAGCGGGGTCTATGCTGTGAACGAGCAGATGCGCGCCGACGCTCGCCTTGGCTTCCAGGGAGATCATGCTTCTAACTTAGCCTGTTTGATTGGCTGGAACTTGGTCCAGGGCCTGAATATACCCGTGTACGTGGTGGATCCCGTGTCGGTAGATGAGATGTGGCCCATGGCCAAGGTTACCGGTATCCCGGAGATCCCACGCACCAGCCTTTCCCATGCCCTGAATATGAAGATGGTGGCTAAGAAAGCGGCACAGCAGCTGGGCAAGACTTACGCCGAGAGCCGCCTGATTGTGGCCCATCTGGGTGGAGGGGGTTCGGTCAGTGCCCACGTGGGCGGGAAGATGGTGGATCTGTACAACTCCGATAAAGAAGGCCCCATGGCCATTGAGCGCTCCGGAGGGATTCCTTCCATTGAGCTGATGGAACTCTGTTTTTCAGGCCTTTCCAAGCAGCAAGTGCTCAAAAAGCTGGCTGGCCAAGGCGGGATCTACGCCCATTTGGGCACCAAGGACCTGCGGGAAGTGGAAAAACGCGTGGCCGCAGGTGACGAGCAGGCTGCTTTGGTGCTGGAAGCTTACTGTTATCAGGTGAGCAAGTACATTGGGGCCATAGCTGCCTGCCTGGAAGGACAGGTAGATGCCATCTGCATCAGCGGAGGCGTGGCCCGCTCCCAGCTGGTGCTGGAGAAGATCACCCGGCGGGTGAGCTTTATCGCTCCCATCATGCTTTTTCCAGGGGGCGAAGAACTGGAGGCCCTGGCTTTAGGTGTCCTCGGTGCACTGCGGGGTGTAGAGCCAGTATTGGCCTATCCGGAAGGCATCCCCACCTAAAACAGCAGCGTGCAGGCGGGGCGCTGACCCTTCCGGCACGCTGTTCATTCCCTAATCTGTATACAGGAAGGATGGAATCATGTTCTCACTAATCCAGAGCCATGTGCAGCAGATTATCCCTCGGGTGATCGAGTGGCGCCGCTATTTCCACCAATATCCGGAGTTGGGGTTTGAGGAGTTCAAGTCGGGGGAGAAGATCGCCACCCTGCTGGAAGAATGGGGCTACCAAGTGCAGCGCAATGTGGCCAAAACGGGCGTAGTAGGTGTTTTAGACACCGGCAGCAATTATACTTTAGGTCTTCGCTTTGATATGGACGCCCTGCCCATAACCGAAGCCACGGAATGCCCTTTCCGATCCAAACATCCAGGGATCATGCATGCCTGCGGGCACGATGGCCATATGGCCGTGGGCCTGGGAGCTGCCTATGTCTTGGCCCAAATCCGGGATAGGCTTTCAGCCAACATCAAGCTGATCTTTCAACCGGCAGAAGAAGGCTTGGGCGGAGCTAAGGCCATGATCGACGCGGGTGTGCTGGATCATCCTAAAGTTGACGCCATTTTAGGGATGCATATCTGGCCTGAGCTGGAAGCGGGCACAGTAGGCGTGCGCCACGGGGTGATCATGGCGGCAGCGGATCGCTTCGAGATCCGCATCAACGGTTCCGGAGGGCACGGCGGACAGCCCCACTTGGCGGTGGATCCCATCATTATCGGGGCTGAAGTGATCGATGGCCTGCAGAAGCTGGTGAGCAGAGAAGTGCCGCCCACAGAACCGGTGGTGATCACCATCGGCACCTTCCACGGGGGCTCGGCGTTCAACGTGATTCCCAACGAGGTGGAGCTGACCGGCACCATCCGCACTACCGATGAAGAGGTGCGCAGTAAGCTCTTAAGGCGCATTAGGGATAAAGTCGAGGCCATCGTCAAAGGCGGCAACGCCACCTGCGCCATCAACCTGCAGCGTTCCTTTTTAACCACTATCAACGATGACCGGTTGGTGGACCGCTTCCGGGAGATGATCCTGGAACTCTGGCCTGCGGGTACCTTGATCGATCTGAACGCCCCGACCATGACGGGGGAGGACTTTTCGGAGTACCAGCGCTTAGTGCCGGGCCTGTACTTCTTTGTGGGTACGCGCAATGAAGAGAAGGGGTTGATCTATCCCCTGCACCACGAACAGTACATGCTTGATGAGGATATCTTGGGCTTTGCGGTGGAGGTGATGGTCAACGCAGCAGTGCGGATGACCAATGTTCGCTAGAAGAAGGTGGGAGGAGCATGACGATCACTGTTCGAGAAGCTCTAGAGCGTTCACCCCTCAAGGGGGCCAAAGTGCTCACTGGTGATGTGGGGCTGGATCGGACAATCAGCGCAGTAACGGTCATGGATGCCCCCGACGTGATCAACTGGCTCAAGGGCAACGAGTTTGTGATTACCAGCGGCTACAGCATCAAGGACAACCCTTTGTCCCTCGAGACCTTGATCTCTGACTTGGCTAGGGTTAACGCGGCCGGATTAGGCATCAAGCTGCGGCGGTTCATCGACCAGATCCCGCCCAGCATCGTAGACTTGGCCATCTCCTTGGAAGCGCCCATTGTGGTCATTCCTTTTGGGGTCTCCTGGGTGGAGATCATCACCAGCATTCATCAAGAGATTATGCAGCGGCAATCGGAGCTGATTGTCCAGGGCGAGAGGACCTTCCGCAAGTTCAGCTTGTCACTGCTCCAGCAGGGCGGTTTTCTGGAGATCAGCAAGGTACTCTACGAGCTGATTTCCTGCCCGGTGATTATCCTGGACTACCAGGGCAATTCCTACACCCAAGGGTGGGAGCTGCCCCCGCAGCAGGTAGAGGCCATCGCCCGCCAGGCCATTGCCGCCTCCGATTGGCGCAATTCCGGCTACTATTCCCTGGAGATGGAGGACTCCACGGTGCGTTTCCTCCAACTGGAGGGGTTCCCCCACGAGCTGGCCCTCTGCCCCATCATCGTGGAAAACGAGGTGACGGGCTACATCATGGCCCTCGCGGACGAGGAAGCACATAAAAAAGGGCCTTACTTCGCCATCGCCATTGAGCAGGCTGCGATCATGTGTGCCCTGCGCACCATGATTACCTTCAATACTAAGGAAGTGCGCCGGCGCTTTAAGAACCGCTTCGCGCAGGATCTGCTCTCCTGGAATTTCCGGGACATCTCCTTCGCCCGCAAACAGGCAGCTTTTGTGGATTGGGTGCTGCATGACTGCTACAGCGTGCTGGCAGTGGCCATTGACGATCTGAGCGGGTATTATCTGGCCCAGGGCGCCGATGAAGCCCATGTGCAGGGAGTGCTGGAAGAGCTGTACAAAAGCGTGACCCACATCGATCGGGTGTACAAGCTGGATCTCATCTTCTTGGAAAACAGTGACAGTCTGCTCATCCTCAAGCCTCAAGACCGCCGGGAGTCGGACAAACATGCCCGGGATCAGGTCTTGGAGTTTGCGGCCCTGCTGCAGAGGCAGGTCAACGAGGACCTGGAGGATCTCACGGTTTCCATCGGCATTTCCCGCCTCATTCGGGACATCACCAAGCTGCGGGATGGCCAGACGCAGGCCCTGAGCGCGCTGAAGTATGGGCGCATGCTCACAGGCGGCAATAGTGTGTGGCACTACGATGATCTGGGCATTTACCGCATCCTCTGCGAGTTCGATAAAGAGACCGAACTAGTCCGCTATTACGAAGATACCATCGCTAAGCTGGAAGAGTACGACAGGGAGCACAAGGCAGAACTTGTCAAGACTCTCACCGCTTACTTTAACAACGACTTCAGCCTGCAGAAGGCGGCAGATGAGCTCTACGTGCACTACAACACCATGCGCTACCGCTTGGAGCGCATCAATGAGATCACGGGTCTTGATGTACTCAACAGCCATGACCGTCTGAATCTGCAGGTGGGTTTGAAAATCGCCCAACTACTCAAGTCGGTCCACCGGATGGGAGGGACAGCATGAACAGGGTACTGGTACTGGACGAAGCTGTTGACAATGTGGGAACGGCCATCACCGCCATACCCAAGGGAGCAGTGATCACAGCCCGTATGGGGGAAGGGGAAGTGTCTTTCCCGGCCGTGGATGACATCCCTGCCGGCCACAAGGTGGCCCTGCGGACCATAGCCCAGGGGCAGCCGGTTGTGAAGTACGGCTGTTCTATCGGCCAGGCTGTTCAAGAAATTGCTCAGGGCCAGCATGTCCACGTGCACAACGTGCGCAGCATGCGGGGGAAAGAACTGCTGCAGGGGGGCACAGAACAATGACCACAAAAGAATTCTTAGGTTACGTCAATCCCGATGGGACCTTTGGTGTACGCAATCATGTGGTGGTCCTGCCCATGGTGATCTGTGCCAACTCCGTGGCGCAGCAGATCGAACGGCAGGTGCCGGAGGTAGTGGCCATACCCCATGTACACGGCTGCACCTTGGATCCCACCAGCAATCAGGAAACGACGGAGATCTTTGGCGGAATTGGAAGCAACCCCAATGTGGCCGCGGTGATCTTGGTCGCCTTGGGCTGCGAATCGGTACTCATCGATGAGGTGGCCCGAATTATCGCCAAAACAAAAAAACCCGTGGAGACCCTGGTCATCCAAGAACTGGGCGGGACGCACAACACCATTGCCAAAGGAGTCGAGCTGGCCCGCAAGCTGCTGAAGGACGCGGAGCAGCGCAAACGTGAGCCTGTTCCCATTTCCGAGTTGATTGTGGCCACGGAATGCGGAGGCTCTGACGCTTACTCGGGCCTATCTGCTAACCCAGCTGTAGGTGCGGCCAGCGACATCCATGTAGACAACGGTGGTACGGTGATCTTGTCAGAGATCACTGAGTTCCTCGGGGCAGAGATGATTCTGGCGGAACGCTGCGCGAGCCCGGAAGTGCGCCGGCAGCTGCTGGATCTGGTGTCCTGGACGGAAAAGAGTCTAGCCCGGCTTGGTTCCTCTAATGTGGCTGATATTACGCCGGGGAACATCGCCGGTGGCCTGACTACTATCGAAGAAAAATCTTTGGGCTGCATCAAAAAGGGCGGCAGCCGCACGGTGCAGGAAGTGGTGGGTTACGGACAACGGCCCAGCAGGCGGGGGCTTGTGGTCATGGATACGCCTGGCCACGACATTGAGTCCATCACCGGCCTGGCGGCTGGGGGATCCCACATTATCGTGTTTACCACAGGCAGAGGTACACCCACCGGTTCGCCCATCGTGCCGGTGATCAAGGTTTCCAGCAATACCAAGTGTTATCTCAATATGCGGGATAATATCGACCTCGATGCCGGTCCCGTGCTCACAGGAGAGGAAACCCTAACCAGTATGGGGGAGATCATCTACGGCGAGATCCTTCAGGTGGCATCGGGTAAGCTGACCAAAGCTGAGCTGAGTCTAAACCGGGAGTTTGCTTTACGCCGGTACGGAACGGGCTGCATCATCTACTGATCAGGGTAAGGAGGAACAGCAGTGCTAGGAGAATTCTTGGGCGAAGTACCCGTTGGCATATCCAACCGCCATGTGCATATCTGCCGCAAAGACTTAGGGGTGCTCTTCGGGCCGGGAGCGGACCTGACGGTAATGAAGCCGCTCTCCCAGCCGGGACAGTTTGCTGCTGAGGAAAAGGTTACCCTCGTTGGGCCGAAGCGCTCCCTGGAAGGAGTGCGCATCTTGGGGCAGATGCGCAGTTACACTCAGGTGGAGATCTCCCGTACCGATGCTTACTATCTAGGCCTGGAAGCGCCCATCCGCGATTCGGGAGACCTGGAGGGAACCCCGGGTTTGATCCTCAAGGGCCCCTGCGGTGAGCTCAAGCTGGAGCGGGGCGTGATCATTGCCCGCCGGCACATTCACATGACGGAACAAGATGCGGAGCAGTTCAAAGTGCGGGGCAAAGACCTGGTGCAGGTATTGGTGGAAGGCCCCAGGCCGGTGGTTTTCGCCGATGTTCTGGTGCGGGTGGACAACACCTTCGCACTGGAGATGCATATTGATACCGATGAGGCCAATGCGGCCTTCCTGGTGAACGGCCAGAAGGTTAAGGTTTATCGCCAAACAAGCTGACGCGAGCTACTATATCGTTGTCCAGCGGTGAATATGAGTGGTTCACCATGAAAGCGGCGAAGGCTTCCATCTACACCTTCGTTAGGGCACATGTATGTGAACGAGATCATTGAGGTAGTGGGCGATCGTTTCTTGGGTGCGACCGGGGGGACCCCATCTCCAAGCGCGCTCGAGACTGCCTGTGCTCGTGACCTTCTCCAACTATGGGGAGAGAGGCATTAAGGCGGTCTGTATGAAACAAGAGATGGACACCAGAGCAGCACAACTATGCTTCAGACTCGGCATCCGCAGGGATGCCGTTTTGATTCGTAACGATGACTACCCGTTCGTCATGAGGCTGTGCTTGAGCGCGGCGGAGCACAGGCAGACGTCGTGATCGTTGGTGGGGTGCAGTTCATCAACCCAGACCCCACCTAGCGGCCACTTCCTGAAGCTCTCCAGAGGCTACCATAGTTGGTGTACAACGTCTACTGTTGCTCCGCGTCGGGCTTCCTGAGACTGTGTCAGGTGTGGGAGAAGACCCCCCCTATCATCGTTGATAGGGGGCGTTATGCTTTCCTGTGTTGGCCAAGAAAACCGCAGAAGAAACCTAGGAAATGCTAAAGGGGCAGGACTAGCGTGGTGGGTAGAGTATAAGTTAGTATGGCATAAATCAAAGGAGCTTCGTGATGTCTGTAGAACTCAAACTCAAAAGCGGAAATGTTCCAATAGATCCGATCCTGAAATGGGCTGGGGGCAAGAGGTGGCTTGTTCCGCACCTTGAGCCCCTATGGGCTGATCATAGGCACATGCGTCTTGTGGAGCCATTTTGCGGTGGGCTGGCTGTCTCGCTCGGTCTGCGCCCTGAAAAGGCTCTCCTTAATGACATCAACCCCCACCTCATCAACTTCTACAGGTGGGTGAAGGAAGGACTGGTCGTGACCATCGAGATGGCCAACGATCAGGAGCTCTACTACCTTCATCGCGATAGGTTCAATGAGCTGATCGCGTCCGGCCAGTCGGATTCCAAAGAGGCTGCAGAACTCCTCTACTATCTGAACCGCACCTGCTACAATGGTCTGTACCGGGTCAACTCCGACGGCCTGTTCAACGTGCCATTCGGCAAATACAAAAACATCAAGTATGTCCGGGATTTTACCTATTACAAAGATGTCTTCAAAGAATGGAAGTTCTACTGCGCTGGTTTTGAGACGCTTGAGCTCCATGACGATGACTTTGTGTATGCCGACCCTCCATACGATGTGGAGTTCACCAAGTACGCCAAAGACGATTTCAAATGGGAAGACCAGGTGAGGCTGGCCGAATGGCTGGCTGAACATCCTGGGCCGGTAATCCTGTCCAACCAGGCTACAGAGAGGATCGTCAAGTTGTATGGTGACCTTGGCTTCGACGTGAGGTTGCTTAAGGCACCTAGACGTATAGCCTGCAACGGCGATCGTACCCCGGCGATGGAGGTAC
>LSQX01085741.1_pt1 | contig 18147 bp, 10 predicted proteins | sample 654561 | NCBI WGS metagenome assembly LSQX01 (sample SAMN04489861, study PRJNA283612) | anaerobic digester metagenome | isolation source: 4 biogas reactors fed with cattle manure at either 37C or 55C with and... | place: Denmark: Kongens Lyngby | collected 2014
TGACTGCGCTTCGCCCGCCTCGATTCTGTTGATCGAATTTTCATATAGCACCGCGCCATCAAATTCATCAGCAGTAATCCTTAAAACTGCAGAGGTATCAAATCCGCTTTGATTTGCCACTGTAATAGTTGCAATGCTGCGCCCGTTAGCCAGCACGAGAGAACTGGACAACGCTAATTCGGCATGACCGATCACATCGGGATAATATTCCGAATAAATCGGATATCCAGGACTGGCAGTTGTTTCCATCCTCAAGTAAAATTCAAATTCCTCAGGCGAATTCATCCCCTGCGGAATTACAAATCCATCCACAGTAAATTCTTTCTGAGTCCCCGGCAATAAATTTGCATCACTGATGATAGCAAAGGATTCGTCACCGTAGCAAATATTGAACTCTTGAATGGGTTGGGCTCCTGTGTTTTGCACCAAGACTGTGAGTGGTAGGTGCGCACCAGGAACTGCGTCCTCATAATCATAGAAAAGGCCATTCAAAGCTATGTCGCACCAAGGTTCTATTTCCATTACACGTATATCGCGATATGGGTACATCCCTTCGATCCCTGTCCCGGTAGTATGCAAATACACCAAATGAATATTCTCATTTTTTAAGAATCCACTTATTTCGGAAGTCATCTCACTGAACGTATCTTGCAGTTTGTAGCTTTGAGACCAGGCTCCATCGCTCCAGTTCACCGCAAATAAAGCGCTAGTGGGTTGATACGACGCATCCTCGCCTGAATCAGCCTCCCAAATAATTCGAGTGTTATCCATGCCATCAGATAAAACGATAAAACCATCATTTAGATTAACTGGACAAACTTCATCAAAGACTGCTTGGTCATGGGTTAAGTCATTTGTATAGAGTATGTTTCCATCTGAGAACCAAAACAAAGAGTCATTTCCGCCATGTGATACAAAGATCGGATTGGAGTCGATTACGTCATTATCCGTTAATTTAACTTCATCTGTCATTTCGCCGTCGATGGGAATCAAAATGATCTCTTTATCTTCATTCGTATTCAAATCGCCATCGAAATCTTTTACATAGGCAATGTAGGCGTTTTCACCAATCTTTCCAACTGCTAAATCGGTAACGATCGCCCCTTGCTCGACTTCAAACACAGAATGCGGTGTACCAACGGGTGCATTTAAAGCGCGATATTTAATGGTGGAATTGTTGGCCTCAAATAGACCTTGTCCTTCTGGAAGTTCCGTAGATAGCCACGCAATATAGGTACCGTCGGACGATATTCGAGGCATTGCGTCCAGGGCATGATCAGCAGTCCATGGCGTCATGCTCTTGACCTCTTTGTATACCGTGTCAAGTGTGAGAGTATAAATTTCAAGTTCCCTGGCCATTTCTTCCAGCGTGACACCTTGAGGGAATTGTTGATTTGCCTTGCTCCACACAATATGGATATCTGATCCATCCACACTCAGATCAAAATCAAAATCCGCAGTAGAACCCGGCTGCTCTTCAAGGAGCTGGACGGGTGGCTCCCAATAGTTATCCAACGGATTCATCGTTGAATACACCAGAGCAGTCCGGTTTTCATCTGACCTTGTAACGATATCTTGCAGCCAAAACACATAAGGTTGGCCATCGACTTCGACCATCTTGGGCATCGCATTGGGGAATACATTGGAGAACACAGTCGAATCTTCCGAGCTATGGAACAGTCTCTTCCTTTGATTTGTCAAATAATCACGCCCCATTAATTCAAAGGCGCTACTGTCGTACAGATTGAAACCTGTTGGCGAGTTCGATTGCAGGGAAGATTTTGCGTCACTATCATAGAGAGTCCAAGTTTTGTTAGCGAACGATTTTTCGAACTCGAACAAAAAGGCTGTAGCGACAAGGAATAATTCTCCGTTCAATGTCACCAGGTTATAGTTCCCGTCCTGGCTGCTAAACCTATTTAACCAATCAATAGTTCCTCGGCCTGACACGCCCACGTTAAGAACCCGATTGGCGCCAATTCCTCCATCGGCATTAAGCGTAAACTTGGGATTGAAAATTATTGTCCCCGACTTAGATTTGATCTTTCCGTCACCAACGACAAGGGTTGCCTTTCCTTCGGTAGATAACGACAATTTCTGGCCTATTGAAATATAAACCGGGCAGTAAACCAAAGGAAAGGTATAGGTATAGTGCCCTTCTTCTTCGATTCTGAAAAGGATTCCCAAATCAACGATGACGTCACCATAAGAATCAACGTATCCTTCTCCAAATCCCATTACATTGCCCTTGAATTTAAGTTGTCCGGCAGCGAAGGGGTCTGCTTTTCCACCAAAAGCTTTTGCCGCGCCAGATCGCTTAAAAGCTTTGAAATTTTCTTCGAAATCTCCCCAAGAAGTATCACCTGACTTGTTTAGAGCTACCCTAACTTTCCCCTTATCATCAATCTTGATATCAAGGGGAAAAGCCTTTTCCCAACCTAGTTTTATCGTACTATTGCCAAGAAATGGAACACCGGATGGAATATTAATTTTGAGCTTGTCGCCAGCATCGTAAGACAATTCTTCAAAGCCACTCTCGGAGAATGAATTTGGTTTGCTTACAACAAGGTTAATTTTTTGTTTATCAATAACTTTACCCGTTCCATCCAGTATCTGAGCATAAATACTTTTACCTGCTTTAAAATTGGTAATTCTCGTATTACCGGTAACGGCATATTCGTTACTAGCACTCCCATTAATTGCATAAAGGGTAAATGTAGGATTTGAACTTTGTAAAATAGTTCTGCCTTCTTGTATAAATTGATATTTTACAACCCGATCGGAATGGCTACTATGGATCGTGACCTTCACTTCATCGTGGTTGTAGTCATTTAAGGATGTGCCTTCCACATCCTCTTTGAAGTTAACTGCATCGTTCATCAGGTCCGTCTCTTGAACGCCCCGTTTTAAAATCACACTGTTGATTGAAGGTGTTTCGCTCTCTTCTTGCATGATTATGAGCGCTTGAGCACCCCTCGTAACCACCCGTGGCACGCTAAGTGCCTGATAACCAGTTTTTGTTAGAGTAAAGTTAAGTGTGGTGCTCTGACCGCCTTGAGGGAAAGAATCAAATACAATGCGTCCCTGCACATCCGTTGTACCCTTCCATAACCCGTCAGCTGATCGCACGTTTACGCCCTGTAAAGGATTACGTTCGTTGTCCAGGGCTAAAAGTCCAAATCCAGTTGTAGGAATCACAGCTGTTCCAAGCTCAGCCCCGCCCCCTGTTGATGCGAAACCGACACCGTAATAGGTGCTTACAGAGGTTGAACTTTGTCCGGGAAGCTGAATTGGATTCCAGTAAATAGCAACAGCGCTATCGCCTGTGATGGAGTGATTGGGAGTAGTTTCATAATCCCACAATGTATCGGAAATATAAGACCAATCAGCAAATTGAATCTTGTCTGGCTTCCTGTCATCCCCTTTGTAAAGGGTTCCAACAGCGAAAACACTCGGATCCCACAAACTGTCAAATGCCTGCCAAGACTGGGGCACAGCTTTACCAGCCAGTTGTTCTTCTGTAGTTACATTGCCTAGAGAAGGCACTTTAAATGGGGCACCATCATTGTATCCCAGCATTGTATCAAGCATTATTCGGAACCCGACAATCTTGGGTGTATTATTCAAATTCGTTGCAGAATAACTAATTCTTACAGTGTCTTTGAAACCCGTCGCATCATTCATTACAATTTGCAATGTTTGTTTAACCAACACCCCCTCAACTTGCATTGTCGAATCAACTCTGCGATCAGCAGTGCTGTATTCCACCTCATCAGCTTCAAACACATAGTCCATCCCATCTATGCGCACCGAAGTAAAAGAAGACCACGGATTGGGGTGTCCGTACAAGAGGTTCTGGTATTGATCCTGGCTCGAATTCGGATTACCGCCAGTAGTACCGATGGTAAACTTCCCGCTGTTATCACCGTATTCCTCTACGACGAATTCCAAAAATTCGTTACCGACTGTTGCTGACCATCCGTAAGCCTGAGGCGAATATGCGTCTCGAGCACCTTTATCTATGTCCTTGCTTCGTCCAGTTCGATGATTGGGATTTCCGTCTCCTTCATGGATCGATTCGGTTGTTTCCGGTTGTGGCGTATCATTTTCAGNNGTGAGCAAAGCCGACAAAAATTTTCCTGTCAATTGCATTAGTGTAAATCCTTTCCAGTACTACCATTAGAAGTCAAGTGGATACCGAATCTTTCTCATTCTGATAGATTTGTATCTGCACATTTCCCTATTCTCACCCATACAAGATTTATTTTCAAACCTATTCACAAATTATCGTATATTCTACGTGTGCTAGGCAATCAATCTGTCCTTGCGAATCTGCCTGGTCAATTATATGGCATAAAAAGGAAAATTGGCAGTCAAGTCCACAAGTCGGGAAAAATTTCCTATTGGTACTTCCGTCCATTGAGCTACCTTCATTTTTCGGGATTGTCATTCGTATAGCCTGGTTCATTCGAAAAATCCGGGTATGCTGATAGTTAACAGACAGTTGGCCTTCAACTCGTGCAGCGAGAGCCTCAAAAGCGCAGGCTGGTGATCACCTTTGAGTGCATAATTGGCCTTAAGTAAGCGTGTTTTCCAGACGTGTAGAACTCTAAAGAAATTCATGATAAATAGAACCATCGTCATTGGTAATGAAAATACCCTACTCGGTTCATTATAAATTTTCCCTGAACAGTTTAGTTCTTGCTCACTATCGCGCAATCATTTTGTCTCATTTGGGAAGTGTGAATAACCAATTCCGGGCTCCTAACGAGTGTGTGACTCTTAACAGCTCGGCTGCGCCTTTCTAATTGGAAAGACCCCACCTGAGTTCGACAGGATTTTGGCCTTGTTTCAATCCACGTTAACGACTTGAAAATCACAGAACCAATTACTTTGTGTTTTGTTCAATTGACAGTCAATGAGGAAATGTCTAGACTTATATTGTGTGAAAGCATCAACTACATGTCTCAAAGAAACCTTTCTCCGGAGTAATGTACCGCAAATGTAGAACTGCGAAAAGATTCGGCTACTTCGGACATTTTGCCTCAGGTCAGGCACGGTCTTGTCTCGATATGGATCAGTTTGGACGAGACTGTGTCATTGGGAATTCACATTTTGAAAACTGGCAACCGAAGATCTAAGCAAAAAGCTAAAGGAGCGTTGCGAAATGAAAATGAGATCTTTATGCATTTCTTTAGTGGCCTTGCTCTTCATTACATTATTTCCGGCTAATGTCGGAGTGGAGGCCGCAAACAACTATCACTATCTGGATGAGAAAGGCACCAAGCGTTACATCGCGAGTTCATCGGTAACTGTTGTCAGCCAATCCTCCGAAACATGGCATAGTGGTTGGTACATCGTAAAAGACAAGATTGATATCAAGGATCGTTCCATTCTCATCGAAGGCGATGTACACCTAATTCTCGCGGATAAGGCCAGCTTGAATGTTAACGGCTCTGACGAGAACTTAGCTGCGCTACAATTCCTCGGCACAACAGACAGCCTTACGATTTATGCCCAGTCTACAGAGGAGGACTTCAGGGGTCAGCTCACGTTGATAGGAGGATATTACGGTGAGGGTATCGGATACGGAAAATCCGTTGACCCCAATCACCCGCCTTCCTGCAAAGTGACTATTAACGGAGGCCATGTGATCGCAGAGGGAGGTCCCTATGCGGCGGGCATCGGCGGTGGATGGGGTGTGGTTACCATCAATGGAGGGTATGTGGAAGCCAGTGGAGGCAATTATGCTGCTGGAATTGGCGGAAGTAACGGAGTTTCCGGAGGCACGATAATCATCAACGGTGGCAGGATTGTTGCGGCAGGGGGTGATTTCGGCGCGGGAATTGGGGGAGGTTCTCGCGGTCATGCAGGGAACATTACCATCAATGGAGGTACGATTTTAGCTAAAGCAAAAGAAGGTTACTATGGCCCAGGGATCGGTGGCCATTCTCAAGCCGTCGACGGTGGACTTATCACCATAAACGGCGGGCATATTACAGCCATCAGCAGCATTAATTACTATGGAATTGGCGGTTATGACCCGGCAATTAATATTAGCGGCGGAAATATTTTTTGCATGGGGAACGGAATTTATTGCAGAGCAATCGGCCCCTATTTCCCTGGTGCCCAAGGAAAAGTCTGGATTGAACCCGGTAAAGGGCGGACTGTCAAGATTGATAAAGGAGCAGACATACCTTCCAGTCAGGAATGGAAAACCATATCGTACCCGGATAAAGAGCACTATACCGAAAAGGATCTCTATTTCGAGCAAAGGGTTTGGGAAGGCTGGAATAAGGAGGACATTGATTGGTACTATTACCAGAATGGAGTACCTGTCAGAGGCTGGGTGAAGGTCGACGGCAAGCGGTATTACCTAGCATCCAGCGACGGTGCCATGCAAACAGGCTGGTTAAAAGTTGACGGAAAGTGGTACTACCTGGCAGCCAATGGTGCCATGCAAACGGGCTGGGTAAAAGTTGACGGAAAGTGGTACTACCTGGCAGCCAATGGTGCCATGCAAACGGGCTGGGTAAAAGTAGATGGCAACTGGTATTACCTGGCAGCCAATGGTGCCATGCAAACAGGTTGGGTAAAAGTTGAAGGCAAGTGGTATTACCTGGCGGCCAACGGCACCATGCAAACCGGCTGGGTAAAAGTAGAAGGCAAGTGGTACTATTTTTACAGCAACGGCAGAATGGCTCGCAACACTACAATCGACGGTCACTATCTGGGATCGGATGGAGCGTGGCAACCATAGACCATTTTGCAAGCTTTCCGACGTCTATTTGTTATGCAAATTTGATGCGTTGAAGGGCTGAAGGAGGTATACCTCTTTCAGCCTTTCCGATCCAATTGTTATGGATGGCTGGTTATCCTAAACTCCCTAAAAATTATAGCGTGTTCGGGTCGATGGAGAAAGCTTGCAATATCACCCTCTGTTTTTTGCTGACTTCCGAAACAAGATCCTTGTAGCGGCCGGTGTAGTGGATCTTGGTTAAGGATTCCATCTCACCCAAAAGCAACTTGGGGGAATAGCGTCCGGCCAGGGCGGCCTCTTCCCTGATTGTTTTTTGGATCCGGCTTTGCAAAATCAAAGCGATGAACTGGATGAAGATCCGCGCCTGCATCCGCCCAGACGAATGGACCCGTAGCCACTTCAGGTCCAACTGGTTTTTGAGATCGTCAAAACTCTTCTCCACGACATCCTTATCACGGTAGATTTCAAGCGCCTCCTCGGCTGTCATCTTCCGGCTTGTCAGGATGGTAAAAAAACCGGCATACCGATTGCGGTACTCGCGGATGGCCTCGTCATTGTAATCCACTTGCCGGCCGCGCACAGGCGTCTCTTTCACAGTAAAATAGGCTTGGTAGTCCTCTTCGTGCCGTGAATCCAACTGGCCGGACTCCAGCTCTTCTTTGCACGCTAAGAGTCGTTTGGATAACTCATCCAGGTCATCTGCCGCTCGATGCGCATTGTAATAGACATGCAGGTAACAGCGCCGGTTAGGGTTTGCCCACTTGATAAGTTCGGTGTGCATGTAAAGTGCCTCATCATCGATAAGCTGATAGCCACGCGGGCCGAGTTGAGCCTCCTGACACCGGTCGATGACCTCGCGCACCCACTTCAGATGACCCGGGACACCGATGATGAAAGCATGGCGGCGCTCCAAAAGATCATTCACGTTCCTTTGGCTGAAAAAGCCTCGATCCATGATCAGGGTCATCTTGGGATAATCCAGCTTGTCAAAGCTTCTAAGCAGTGCCTGGACAGTACTGACATCGCTGATGGCGCCCGGTAAGATCCGGTAGGTTACCGGCAAACGACTCCTTTGACCAGTGACCAGCCCCAAATTGATCTGAGGCAGCGGCTCACCGTCCCGGTTATAACCATAACGGACATACTCGTTGAGATAAGAGTAGGATGAAACGGAGGTGATGTCATAACAAAAATAGTCCTGTTCACTGATACGTTTCACCCAAAACTTGAAAAAAGCCTGGCGTCCTTCTTCTGTCAGCTCCTCCAGCCATTCGCTGACCCGCTGGCTGGAACAAGATTCGCCTGCCCATACTTCATGATTGCGGCACCAGGCATCGGCATGTACCAAAGCATCTCCCGTGCAAAGGATGAAGGAGGCAAGGGTCAGGATGCGCTCCCATTGCTTGGGGAAGACCTGTTTCAATGTGGCCTTAAGCTCAATATCTTGGGCGATCTGATCCAGGATCCGGGTCGGTCCGATGACCCTTGTTGTGGCAGTGGCCCAAGTAGGTGGCCCCTGTTTGAAACGCTTGGAGGGAATGATCTCGCCCGTATCTGGGTCGAGCTTGCCGATACAGACCTGCTTGCTTCGCATTTGTTTTTTTGTCTTGTCCCAGTATTCTTCAACGACCTCGTACACATAGGTCACGCCTGTATCCTTCTTGCGATGATAGACCAATCTGTCCATAACCTGCCTCCTTGTGACTCTGTACACGCTATATTATAGCGTGTACTAAGGCAGGATACAAGAGGCCCATGGAAGCTCAAAATGTGCAACAACAGCGGCTTCAGCGACTTAAAATGACCTACATGCTATAAAATCTCGGGAGATTAGGTGGTTATCTGTTACGTCGATTTCTTTCCGGTTCAACCGTTGTAATTAGTGACTTGGTGCCTTGGCGGTTGCAATTTTCACAAACCAAAACCGGCTATAATGGATCGTACTTTATCTTGAATCAGCCGGGATCAAGCGAAAATTTCTAAATATCGAGTCACTCATTAACCTTCTGAAAAATATTCCACCTGAGATGGCGTTTCTTGAGGGATAACTAACTTTGAAGCCGCACTTTACCGGTCTGACTTGACCAAGAATATTCAATATGACTTATGAGATGAGTTCAATACACATTTATCCTGCTCTCGTATCAGGAGCTTCGCCAAGATGCCATTTTCCAGGCTATTGTTTCTTTGTTTTCTCGTAAACCAAGAAATGAAACACGTTATTGACCAACCCCGTCTTCTCAGCGTAATTATTTTCAGAAGCGCAAAAGAATCTTACCTTGTTCGGAACGGTGGAAAGTGATTTTCGGTTCGCCTGCATTATCCATTACTTAGTTCACTTAATTGACAGTAAGTAAGAGAATGTCTAGAATTTTATTATGCAGAAGGTATAAGTCAACCCTCTGAGAATAATTTTAGGGTTCTCAAATGAGAAAACTGACTAGGAGAAGGCAAAGTACCTCTTGCTTTTGTTGCTCTGGCTGGAAGAAATATCTTCGCAGAAAGATTTGGTGGTGCTGGCACTGATCCATTGAACGACTACGTTCAAGATTTTGAGGTGCCATTAAAAAACGAAAGGGGTGTTACAAAATGAAAAAGAGGTGTTTGTGTATCCTCATAGTGGTTTTGCTCTTTGTTGTTTCAGTTCCAGTCAAGGTGGAAGCTGCAAGCAATTACCATTATTTGGATGAAAAGGGAACAAAGCAGTACATTGCGAGTTCGTCGGTAACCGTTATCAGTAAATCCTCCAGTACATTGAAACCCGGCTGGTACATTGTTAAGGATAAGATTACTATCAATGATCGTTCAGTTCTCATCAAGGGCAACGTCAATCTGATCTTGGCAGATGGAGCAAGTTTGACAATAAAGGGAGCGGATGAAGACCTAGCAGCATTACAGTTTTCAACCAATAACAGCCGTCTTACGATCTACGCTCAATCCATGGGAGCAAATAAGGGGCGGCTTGAATCTGAGGGGGGCGACTACGGTGGTGAGGGCATTGGCTGTGGAAAGCTACTTGATCCTTTTAATCCCCCTTCCAACAGATTGATCATCAATGGAGGGGATGTGGTTGCGAAAGGTGGTTGGCGTGCAGCAGGAATCGGCGGCGGATGGGGCACGGTAATCATTAATGGCGGTAATGTAAAGGCAACAGGTGGTAGCTATGCGGCAGGAATCGGAGGAAGCGATGGCAATTCTGGAGGAACTATTACGATAAACGGAGGTGTCGTTGAAGCTATAGCAGGAATTTTGGCCGCAGGAATTGGAGGCGGTGATAATGGCGATACAGGGATAATCACCATCAATGGAGGGAGTGTCACTGCAAGAGGCGAAAGCGGGCCAGGGATCGGAGGAGATGCTTATACTAACGATGGCAGTATCACCATTAATGGTGGATCCGTAGGAGCAATTGGCAGTTCAATTTATCCGGGAATTGGCGGTGGGAATCCGATAATAACTATCACCGGTGGAAGAGTATCCGCTTTAGGAGCTGGTAGTAGCGCAGGAATTGGTCCTTATTTTAGCAGTTCCTTAGGTAGAGTTTGGATTGAACCTGCTCTGGGACTATCAGTCAAGCTTTTTAACGGGAGCAATGCATCTTCCAAGCAGGAATGGGACACCGTCTCATATCCTGATCGACTACGCTATGTGGAGCAAGATAGATATTTCGAGTTAACCATATGGGAAGGTTGGTACAAAGAGAGTCTCGACTGGTACTATTACCAGAATGGTGCACCTGTAACAGGTTGGGTGAAAGTCGACGACGAATGGTATTACATGAACAGCAGCGGTGCCATGCAAACGGGCTGGGTAAAAACGGGGGGCAAGTGGTATTACCTGGCAACCAACGGCACCATGCAAACGGGTTGGGCAAAAGTTGGCAGCAAATGGTATTACCTTGACGACCACGGTGTTATGCTTACTGGCTGGTTAGAAGATGATGGTAAATGGTATTATCTGGCATCGAATGGCTCCATGCAAACGGGTTGGGTACAAGTTAACAGTAAGTGGTATCGCATGGCATCGAGTGGCACCATGCAAACTGGTTGGGTAAAAGTTGCCAGCAAGTGGTATTATCTGGACAGCCACGGGGTCATGCTGACAGGTTGGTTAAAAGAGAACGGCAATTGGTATTGTCTTGCATCCAGTGGCGCTATGCAAACCGGTTGGGCTAAAGTTAATGGCAAGTGGTATTACTTTTACGCCAATGGCAGGATGGCTTCCAACACCACAATCGATGGTTACTACCTGGGGCAAAGTGGAGCAATGCAGTGATAGACGGCTTTAGAAGCTTTCCAATATTCATGTTCAAGATAGTTGCGTTAGGGAACTACCTGTTTGCGAAGGACAGTTCAGGATTGGCCTGCGCGTAGGCCAATCCTGGACACGAGAGGATAGCTTGAAGGATGGAGATACCGGAAGGTGAAAGCACACCAACATTCTGGACTTAACTCATTCTTTTGCTTCAAACATTGCTAAAGATCGCCAGCATCGGATAACCAGGCATCATAAATTGAGTCGAGCTCTATCAACTCCTGTAGAGTATCGATCTCAATAACATCGTCGTCCGTAAACTCTCTAACAGCAACGTCATAGTCTTCCCTGAAGTACTCGAGAGGAACCTGATCCCAGTACTTTTCTTTTCCACCTGGCGTATCATATACCTCTTTAATGTCTTTAGCCAATCTGTTACCATCCTGTTCTGTCCAGTAGGATAGTCCAATCCAAGTATGGCAATCTACACCTCCGAGGGATATGTTCCTTATACGTCCATTCTTGACAAGGAAACACCAATCATCTGTTCTTGCCGTATGGATACCAATAATATTTGATGAGTATTGGTAGCGTGTGATCAGTTTGGGATTCTTCAAATACAGATCTGCATCTAGGACATAGGCATTATGCATATGTTGACGAACGCACAGTGCCGAAGAAATATTATTGGCAACGTTATAGTAAGGATTCTCAATGAACTTGATTGATGGGTATTTATCGAGCAGTTGGTCAAACTGCTCCGCTAAATATCCCCTTACTAGGTATATCTCGTTAATGCCTATCGCTGTAATAGCGTCCAGAACGGTATCAATGATCCTGACGCCTTTAATTCTGATCAACGGTTTTGGCGTATTCAAAGTTATCGGAACCAGTCTGGAACCAAATCCCGCAGCCATAAACACGGCACGTTTAACCCTGTACCCTTCAAGCACTTCAAAGCCTTGATCCGACAACCTTTTGTGCTCAATATATCCGAATTTTGTCAATTCTTGGAGGAGCTTGTTTGTGGCACCAATAGAGAAACCCATGGCACCTGCGATTTCCCTCTGAGTCATCTGATGATCGTTCTCGAAAAGGAACACCATCGTATCGAATTGTTTCTTTGTCAGTTCGGTTTTGTTATCTATTACCATCTTTCTCCCGTAATTCTTGGTCTAGATTAAGCCAAACGCGGCACCCTCCTCGATATTAAGCCAATCCGCTTACCGTTAAGCAAATTTTGCTGATCTTCTCCTGAACGTGTAAATCACAGCTTTTACCAAGATATTTACAAACAGCAAAACGATTGACACAAATGCGGAACATTCAATCACCATCAGGGCGTCGAATTGATTGATCAGCAGGGAAAACGGTTTGTTCGTTGTGGTTGCCAAGAACGAAACAGCCGAGATTGTGATCATGGAATTCACAAACAGATAGGAAACCATTTCGAGTAGTGTTGATTTAACTTGCGGTATGAATACATCCAACACCATGCGAACTCTGCTTACGCCAAGCGTATCCCCTACAGCTTCAAGGTTCTCATTCATTTTCCCCAAAGTGTTGTACATCATTAGATATGGAGCTGCCAAAAAATGTGTCATGTTGACCATAACTAACAATGCGATTGTTCCATATAAAAAAGTAGCCTTGAAGAAGAGGATGTAAGCCAACCCCAGAACGACACCTGGAATTGAAAGAGAAGTGATCGTCAACAAATGCAAACTTTTGGACATCAGGGAAGGTACCCTCGCCGTCATATAAGCTGTGATAAAACCAATAATCGTCCCTAGTACAGATACCAGTACGGCTATCAGCAACGAATTCAAAAGATAACTCATGCCATTCATGTCGAATGTCTTTGCAGCATTCGCGAGAGTCAAGCGTAAATCAATGGGGTATTGTTTTGTAAAAGCGAGTATGACAAAAGACAGGTTAATAAAGAGGATAAAGAGACATACAAATCCACAAAAGGAGTAACTGAAGAAGTCTCGTAATTTGTCCTGCTTTACCTCGAAAGACTTAGTAATAAAATTGCTGCCCTTGTTTTCTTTTGTCACTGTATCAATAATGAATGAGATAATCGCTGGTATCAGCAATACCGTACCGATAATACTTCCTTTACCGAAATTGAGCTGGCCGATAACCTCCTGATACATGATCACAGGAAGGGTCATGAATTTACCGCCAATTGCAATGGGAACACCATAGTCGGTAAAAATAATCGTGAATGTTGAAAAAATTACAACAGTCATCGGTTTTGCCAAATACGATAAGGTAATATCCCGGGTTTGCTTCCACTTTGGTATACCTAAAACATTTGCTGCTTCATATGGGGTGTAATCTTCATATCTCAATACATCATGAATCATAAGGAAAGCAAAAGGGAAAGAATACATCATTGATCCCAGAACAATTCCCCAAAAACCATAAATACTATGATTTAAGCTAAAGAGATTTGTAAAAAAACCGTTTGACCCGAACAGCATAACTATCCCCGTACTATGGGAAATTGAGGGAACCAACATCGGAACAGTAAGAAAGATCGCAAAGACACTTTTGAATTTGATCCCTGTTCTTGAAAGGCACCAAGCAAGCATATATGCGAGTAATATTGAACAAAAAGTAGCTACCGAAGTTACCGAGATCGAGTTTACAAGGGCTTCAATAAATTGTTGATTCAACAAAATTCTTTCCAAGCTGTCGACTTCGATATAGGTAAGCATCTTAACCAAGGGTAGGAGCACTGTAAATGAAGAATACGCAATTAGCGCTATTTGTAGCATTCGCCGACTATTGCTTCTTTTCTTCGCTACACTTCTCATGTGCGCACCTGAATATACTTTGCAAGTGAGTCAATCTTCATTTGAAGGTTATCGATGACAAAACTCCGAACATAATCGTCAGACGGCTCCGCTAAAATATTCAGAGGGGTATCAAGCTGGTGTATCCTTGCTTCGCCCATTACCATGATTCTGTCCGACAGCGCAAATGCCTCCTCCTGGTCATGAGTTATGTAGATCATGGTAGTGCCAAAACTTGTCTGAATATTCTTAATTTCTTTTCTAAGGGTAAGCCTTGTTGCAACATCTAGGGCAGACATCGGTTCGTCAAAGAGAATGATCTCGGGCTGAAGCGCAAGTGTCCTCGCCAGAGCAACCCTTTGTTGCTGCCCGCCTGAAAGTTGTTTCGGCCGCTTGTTTTTGTGGTCATCCAATCCGGTAACCTCAATCATTTGCAACGCTATAGTACGTGATTTCTGCTTCATCTCTTTTCTTTGCTTAAGCGCATACTCAATGTTTTGCAGTACTGTCATGTTCTCGAATAAGGCATAATTTTGAAATACAATGCCCATTTTTCTCTGTGAAGGGGGAAAATGGGTTATGTCTTCTCCGTCCATTAGGACTGTCCCGCTGTCTGGAGAAAGCAAACCCATTAATACTCGGAGGATCGTTGTTTTCCCACAGCCAGAGGGACCCAAAATCGACAGGAATTCACCGTTTTTGACTTTGAAATTAATATCGGTGAGTACCTCCTTTTTTCCATACCTCACAGAGAGATTTTGAACATCCAGCTTGTTACCAGGCTCAAAAGCAGCATTTAAACATGATTCTACTTCGTTACCTGGAACCCTCTGCCTCAAATCTTTTATGTTTGCTCTCAAAGGGGTCGTTTCCTCCTTTGCACATATCTTCCTGTAAACTTCACGCATAAAACCGTCAACTGAAATTTCTTCTTTGAAATTGGCAAGCTTAATATTTCCAGAGTTCTAGCAGTCTTTCTTTTTCTTCAATCGTATTGTCTGACATGTCGGCGTATGGAATATCCAATGGATAGTTCTCCATAGAAAATGTCTTATCTTTGTAAATCTGTTCGGGGTAAAGATTCTCACAAATTGCAGGCGTAATTTCTTCGTAAAAATATCTGAACACCTCTTGAACCGCAGCCTTGCCCTCTTTCCCGCTGATGATCGCCGCTCCGCATGCAAGGTACGGAGAACCCTCTTCGAAAAACAAAATCTCTAAGGGATTCCCTTCGGTCATTTTCAAGGCAGCATGAGATGTCATTCCTATGCCAATGGCAACTTCGTTTAACACTAATGAATTAACCGGTCCCGAACCGGATGAAGCAAACTGCTGGATATTCCCTGCAAGACTGTCAAAATAAGCCAGAGCATTTTCAAGACCCCGTGTATTGACTAGGTTCTTGTAGAACATGTATCCAGTACCTGAAGCTTTTGCACTAGGCATGGAAATAAGATCTTTGTACTCGGGCTTGAGAAGGTCATCGTAACTCGTCGGCCACGGTAAACCCTTGTCAGCCATTACCTGGGTGTTAACAATGATGGCGCCACCATACCTCATGGTTGGTATGAAATTCTTACTTATAACAAGGTCATCGATAAATATTGAAGTATCGTAATCTGTCAGATCTGCGTAGATGCTATCTTTATCGAGCATCTCCATGTATCCATATTCCAAATCGTAGCTTATATCGCACTCCGTAGACTCGCCCTCCGCTTTCAACTTTGCTGCATGGCTCCCTGTGCTGATATATTCAATAGAAATTTCATAATTCGGAAATTTCTTATCTAACATCTCTCTTTGCAAAGCGATTTCATTCTCGTCGGAACTCGTATAGATGACAACTTTGTTGTCGGAATCCTTACTGCATCCACAGAGGAAGAAAGCAGGGGCAAGCGTCAAAATGAGAACAACAGCCAATACATTGGTTATTAGACTTGGCTTACGTACGCTTTTTCTTAGAATGCCTTCTTTCTCTTCACGGATATTTTCACTCTTCATACTCATCAGCCTCCTATGCCAATTGACAATTGATAGCTATTCGGGATAGCTTGTTGTAAAACCACTGCTTGAAAATAGTCTTCATTTACGTTCATTTATATCCGAATATAGAAAGATAATGAACAATCTGTTTTATTTTACTAACACGCTCCTCTTGCTGCATTAAGCATTCCCAACATCAGGCAATCGCTTTCATAGAACCCTAAGTTCAACATGAACGAAAGACTTTGATCCTATCGCTGAGGGAAATTATAACACAAATTATAAGATTTGGAGACAATGATTGTTCATATTTTGTAAGAAGATCGGCGTATAATGAAATTTGTGATCGCCCATACTTCTCTACTAAAGCTCTAGTAGGTTTCCCTGTTCTTTCTTTTTAACTTAGTCCCAAAAAAGCTTCTCGCACTCCTGATTACGTAATGAAAACTCTCCATTTTAAACAGCCATGCCAAACCTGTATAAATGACAACCCCTAAAAGAATTTGAATGATCAGTGTGAACGTCATTGGAAGACTTATCCATTTAATGCAATACACCAGTGCGCCCATGGCAAGCGACAAGAACAGGGAGGGAAGCACATCACCCAGTTGTTCCACATAACTATAATCCAGAAGTTTTTTATTCGGATGTGCGTAAATAATTGATGAGAGCAAACTGATAAGCGCCTGCCCCATAGCAATCGCCTGAACACCATACTGAACCGTCAGCAGAAGAACAATTATTCCAGCAATACGTCTTATAAAATTCAGTCTAAGAGAAATACCACTATAGCCCAGACCGTTAATTGCTTGTTGGTTTGCAGATTGGATCGGATGGAAAGCATAATTTAGACAAAATATCTGTACAAAAGGGACGGCAGGGAGCCACTTGGAGGTCATGAGTAATGGAACTAATGATTCCGCGATAACGGCCAGCCCCACCATCATCGGGAAGATGATAAATGCACTGGTAATGATTGAACGACGCATCATTGCCTTCACCGTAGACCTGTTATCTTGTTGCGATGCCAAGACCGGGAACATGACGGATTGAATAGATCCGTCAATATTAGACACAAGCAATTTCGGGAACTGTTCGCCTCTGTTATAAAAACCTAGGGCTGATGATTGAAATACTTTTCCGATAATTAAATTTCTCAACTCCCTGTAGGACGTATTCAAAATACCGCCAACCATAAGTTTCCAGCTGAAACGGAACAAGCTTTTCAAACGTGCAAATGAAAATGTCAACTTCGGTCTCCACTTAAGGGTAAACCATAAAATCAATGTCACGCTGATCCGAAAACTGAGGGATTGAGCGACCAGGGCCCATACTCCAAAATCTAAATATGCCATAATAATGCCGATCGTACCTGAGATCAGCAAAGCTAGAGTACTCCTCAGAAACAGTAACTTGAACTGTAATTTTCTTGATAAGATCGCATTTTGAGTTGAGTTTATCGCGCCAAAAGGGAGTAAGACAGCAATTACTCTGAGAACCTTCTTCATCTGCGGAATTGAATAAAAGGAAGAAATCAAAGGGGCTAAAAAGAAGAGCACCCAATACAGCAAAATGGCTACGAAGAGGCCAAAGAAAAATACNNAGCACCAGCGTTAAGAGGCCATAATCTTCAGGAAGAAGTAATCGTGCCAAAACAATCTGGACGACAAACTGTATCAGCTGCGTACCGCCTTTTTCCATGAACTTCCAAAAAAGCGACGCGAGCACTTGGTTTTTACTGAATTTGGCTACCACTATATAAAACCCTATCCTGATTTTTATTTGTCATCTACTCTAATCCCCTTGTGGGGAAAAAGCATCTGACAACTCTCGACATTATAGCCGAATTACCGAACACATCGGCAGGAACATAAAATAGGATCCTCGTCCGTTATTTGCCTAAGAGATACCGGGTTACAATTATGTGAAGCACTGGTTCACAAAAATTCTTCCAAGTTTGCACATATATAACCCATGTCTTCCAAGCCATACCGCTGGTCACAGGGCAAAGGCAAGATATTAGCGGCGTAACAATATTCCATACTGTCGCGCACATTGTTTAACACATTAGGCCACAAGGTAGGGATATAAATCCCCCTTTTTGCAAGGATATTCCTAATTTTTAATCCATCTTCAAGGAAGAAAGGGAATGCAAAAGGGCCAACCGGTGTATGCAAGTTAAGTCGATTCTTCTTGCTCAGCTTTCCCTCGAGGAAAGAGTAATTTTCATTCCTTATACGCATAATCAGTTTGTAGTCAATTGCGTTGAGCAAGTTCTCAGTCAGTAATGACATTCGCTTGATTGGCTCAGAGCGAAACGAAGTATCATTTGCCTTGAATTGATCG
>LSQX01217296.1_pt1 | contig 18147 bp, 19 predicted proteins | sample 654561 | NCBI WGS metagenome assembly LSQX01 (sample SAMN04489861, study PRJNA283612) | anaerobic digester metagenome | isolation source: 4 biogas reactors fed with cattle manure at either 37C or 55C with and... | place: Denmark: Kongens Lyngby | collected 2014
GACTGAGGTATTCTGATAAGAGTATTTGCAGTTTGAGTTGGTTTATGCATGGAAATAAAAGGAGGGGGAAATTTTGAGTAAGGTATATTTCATTGAAAACAGAAGCAGCGATTTTAAAAGTCTTGGAGGGGATGCCTTAAGACTTTTGAAACATTTTGTTTTGGAAACAAACCATCAGTTTGAAAAGGAAGTTCCCATTAAGGTGCATTTTGGCGAGAAGGGGAACAAGACTTTTGTTCCGCCTGTTTGTTATGACGAAATCATACGCTATCTTAAGGATATGGGAGTTGAACCCAGCTATATTGAAACGAATGTTTTGTACAGAGGTTCAAGAACCACAAGGACAAAGCATATTGAAACTGCAAAGGAGCATGGTTTTACCCAGATCCCAATAATTATTGCGGATGGTGAAATTGGAACGGATTATGTGGAAGTTGAGATAAACAAAGAGTATGTTGACAAATGCAGGATAGGTAAAGCGTACGGAAGATTCAAGCAATTTATAGTTATGAGCCATTTCAAGGGCCATGTGGAGGCTGGTTTTGGTGGAGCCATAAAGCAGCTTGGCATGGGGTTTGCTGCAAGAGGCGGAAAACTTGCACAGCATTCAGGCATATCTCCTGTTGTAAATGACTCAAAATGCACAGCCTGCGGAACCTGTGTTGACAGCTGCGATTTTGGAGCAATTGAATGTGAGGAAGTTGCGGTGATAGACAAGGATGTTTGTGTTGGCTGCGCAGGATGTATTGCTGTTTGTCCTGAAGGAGCAATAAGGAATACCTGGGGAGGCTCCAATTTCAAGGAAAAGCTTGCAGAATACGCCTTTGGTGCTGCAAAGGACAAGGACATCATATACATCTCCTTTATCATAAACGTAACCCAGGACTGCGACTGTGCAGGAAAATCCATGAAACCTATTGCTGACAATATTGGTGTTCTTTTGTCAAAAGATCCGGTTGCTTTGGATACTGCATGTCTTGATTTGGTGCAGAAGGAAAAGAGGATAGAACTGTTTGAAAAGGGAAGAGCTGTCCTTTTGCATGCACAGAAGATAGGTCTTGGTTCAATGGATTATGAGCTTGTAAGGTTATGAAGGCTGTAATATTCACAGGGCTTCAGGCCAGCGGAAAGACCACCTTTTTCAAGCAGTATTTCGAGAATGAGTATGTGCATGTAAACCTGGATACATTAAAAACCAGAAACAAGGAAAGACTCCTTCTTGAAGAGTGCTTTGAGAAAAACTTGAAGTTTGTTGTTGACAACACAAACCCAACAAGAGAAAACAGACAAAGATATATCAGTCTCGCAAAGGAGAAGGGTTACAAGGTTATTGGCTACTATTTCAAGTCCGACATAAATGGATGCCTTAAGAGAAATGCTATAAGAAATGAAAAGAACATACCTGATAAAGCGCTGTTTGCAACTCACAAGAAGCTTGAAATTCCAAGCTTTGAAGAAGGCTTTGACGAGCTTTACTATGTACACATAACAGACACTGGGTTCAAAGTGGAGGACTGGACAGATGAGGTTTGATGATTTTGATAATATGATGAGAAAGTATGAGGAGTCGTTGGATCAGACAATTGTGCCTGATGTGCATATTGTTGCAAGGCTTGACGGGAGAGGTTTTACCAGATTGACCAAGGAAGACATGAAGTTTGAAGCACCTTTTGATGTTCATTTTCGTGAGTACATGGTAGAGACAGTCAGGCATTTGATGAATTGCGGATTTAACATTGTGTATGGTTATACACAAAGTGATGAGATATCCCTGCTATTCCACCGGGATGACAATACTTTCGGAAGAAATACAAGAAAGATAAATTCCATTCTGGCAGGGGAAGCCAGTGCCTGGATGTCTCTTGCCTTAAACAATCTGGCTGTATTTGACTGCAGGGTGGTGCCTCTTCCAAATCTGGACAGGGTAATAGACTATTTTCTCTGGAGGCAGGAAGATGCCCATAGGAACTCATTGAATGCGCATTGCTACTGGATTTTGAGAAACGAGGGTATGAGCAGGCAGGAAGCAACTTTTGCTCTTTGTGGAAAGTCCACATCTTGCAAGAACGAATTGTTGTTCAAGAGAGGGATTAATTTTAACAACCTTCCTCTTTGGCAGAAAAGAGGGGTTGGAGTATATTATAAAGATATATATGTGGACGGATTTAATCCTGTGACAAATAGTTATGCAAGAACCAAAAGGAGAAGGCTTTTTGTGGACTATGAGCTGCCTGTAAAAGAAGAGTATGGATTTTTTCTGGAAAAACTTATAGAGGTGAAATGAATGAAATATATTGACCTGCACTGTGATACTTTATCAAAGGCATACAGTCATAATGTGGATGACATAGGTAATTGGCCGCTTGCAATGGTGGATATCGACAGGCTTTACAAAGCTGACTGCATAGCCCAGTTTTTTGCAATATACATGCCTGATGAGAGGGATGAAGCATTTGATGATGACGAGTATATTTTACGGCTTGTGGAGCTTTTCAAGCAAAATATCAAGAGGTATGAGGATAAAATTGCATATGCCCGCAATTATGGAATGTTGGTTGAGAACGATAGAAAGCAAAAGATATCTGCCTTTCTTACTATCGAAGACGGAAGAAGTGTAAACGGATGTTTTGAGAAAATAAAGAAATATTATGATTTGGGAGTAAGGCTCATCACTCTTACCTGGAACAGTCCCAACTGCTTTGGTTATCCAAATTCCTTTGATAAAAACATCATGGAAAAAGGCCTGACCAGCTTTGGCATGGATGCAGTTTCATACATGAATGACCTTGGCATATTGGTGGATGTTTCCCATCTTTCCGATGGAGGCTTTTATGATGTTTGCGAAGTATCAAAAAAGCCCTTTGTGGCATCCCACTCAAACTGTAGGGAGCTAAGCCCTCATCCTAGAAATCTTACCGATGACATGATAAGGTTGCTTGCTTCAAAAGGCGGAGTGATAGGAGTGAATATTGTTCCTGGTTTTTTGAGCAGTGATATTGGGAGCCGGGAAAGCTTTATAGATGATGTGGCAAGGCATGTTGTGCACATGATAAGCAAAGGCGGTATTGAGTGCGTTTGTATCGGTACGGACTTTGACGGCACTGGCGGCAGTATTGAACTGAATGAGCCTGCAAAAGTACAATTGCTGTTTGAAAGGTTGAAAAAGATGGGCATAAGAGAAGACGCCCTTGAAAAGATTGCGTATAGGAATGCTGCAAGGGTTATCAAGGATTGTATTGGGTAACATACTTTTCTGCAGAGTATGCCGCAACTGCTCCGTCTGATGCCGCCGTTACAACCTGGCGGAGGGGTTTTTCGCATATGTCTCCTGCCGCAAACACTCCTTCGACACTCGTTTTCATGTTTCTGTCAGTTATGATATATCCATCCTTGCTTAGTTCAAGTTTGCCCAGTACAAGTTCATTGTTTGGAACAAGACCGATTGCAATGAACAGCCCGTCAATATAAAGGGTGGATGTTTCATTTGTTTTGCTGTTCTTCACCCTTATTCCTTCCAGTTTTCTTTCACCCAAAAGTTCAACAACCTGGGAGTTAAAAACAAAATCAATTTTGTCACTCTTGAATAGTTCTTCCTGCGCCATTTTCACACATCTTAAATTATCCCTTCTGTGAATCAGGTATACTTTCTCTGCATATTTGGTTAGATACAGAGCATCATCCGCTGCAGAATTTCCTCCGCCTACAACTGCAACTTTTTTTCCTTTGTAAAAGGCCGCATCACAGACTGAACAGTATGAGACTCCAAGACCGCGTAATGCACCTTCCTTGTCAAGACCAAGACTCTTCGGACTTGCACCCATGCAGAGGATCAATGCCTTGCAATTGTATGTATGCGATGTTGTTTTAACTATCTTTACCTTTCCAGCCAAATCCATATCAATTACCTCATCATAGAGGATTTCCGCACCAAATTTCCTGGCCTGGTTTTCCATTCTGAGTGCAAGTTCAACACCGCCCACAGGTTCATCAAAACCAGGATAGTTTTCCATTGAATCCGTGGTAGCTATTTGTCCTCCTGAAAACATCTTTTCAATCACCAGAGTCTTGAGCCTGGCTCTTGCACTGTACAATGCTGCCGTATAGCCTGCAGGACCTCCACCAATAATTATCACATCATACATATTTATCCCTCTTTTTTCTTGATACATATATTATACTCAAAAAGTGTCAAATGACAGTGAATATATTGTGAAAACAATATTGAAGAGACCCCAAATTGGTCTCTTCACTTTCTTACCTTCTTCTTCTACGGAGCAGTTCTGTCAGCAATAGAATGTCAATCAAGTCTTTGAAAAGGCCTCTTCGCCTGAATCTTGGAAACCTTGTTCTGTCTCTGAATCTTGCAGGATCCACTTGAACAGTAATAGCGTCTGGCTGTATTGTTTCTCGTACCTCGCTGTCTTCATGTTCCCTGACGTATTCGGCAATATCAGGGAACATGCGAACCACATCATCATAGATTGCATCCGTCATGCTTTCAACCATTTCCTGAGTGGGCACAGAGTTGTATATATCCATTTGGTCGCATACAACCATTATGTAAGGTTGGAGTTTGTAGTAGATTTCGGGATAAATCAGCTTGTAAGCCATTGTCTTGCCCATGTTTTCAGGATTCACTTCCTTTAATGCCTGGGGGTAATTGTCCATGTTTCTGCTGATGTTGCCTCTTCTCATGATTTCTTCGTAGTTTTCCATATCAAACCTCGATTCTTTGTTTTGCTGTTTCGATATATTTTATGGTAAAGCCGGAAAATGTGTGATAAAATGTAGTCCTTGGATTGAGCATACATATTCTCGGGGGTTTTTGTTTTATGTTGATTGAAATATTAAAGGCTTTAATTCTTGGTTTGGTTGAGGGGATAACGGAGTGGCTTCCCATTAGCAGTACGGGGCATATGATACTGCTTGAGGAGTTTATACAGCTTAAGACATCCGATGAGTTTAAGGAGATGTTCTTTGTTGTTGTGCAGCTTGGTGCAATTCTTGCGGTTGTCTTTTTGTACTTTAACAAGCTTAATCCTTTGGCGCCGAGCAAAAGCATTGAAGAAAAGAAAGCAACCATGTCCATCTGGTACAAGGTTGTAATTGGTGTAATCCCAGCTGGAGTTGTGGGTGTTTTGTTTGACGACTGGCTTAATGAGCGCCTATACAACTATATAACTGTTGCCATAACCCTCATACTGTATGGAGTTCTTTTCATAGTTATTGAAAACAGAAACAAAAACAGAAAGACAAGAATAAATTCCATTGCAGAACTTGATTACCTGACTGTTCTTTTGATTGGTGTTTTCCAAATTCTTTCCTTTGTACCAGGCACTTCAAGGTCCGGTGTAACCATCCTTGGCGCAATTCTGCTTGGAACATCAAGACAGATAGCTGCGGAGTTTTCCTTTTTCCTGTCCATTCCCGTCATGTTTGGAGCAAGTTTTCTCAAGCTTGTCAAGTTTGGTTTCAGTTTTACCAAACTGGAAGCAGTAATTCTTCTAACCGGCATGGCTGTTGCATTTGTTGTTTCAATCATTGCGATTAAGTTTTTACTTGGATATGTTAAAAGAAACGACTTTAAGGCTTTTGGATACTACCGTATAGCATTGGGTGTTTTGGTTGTCGGCTATTTTCTTTTGGCAGGCTGATTCATTTTTTTCATGGACAAATCCTGTTTTTTGCTATATATTATTATTAGCGGACAAAGTTAACTTGAAGGAATGGAAAAATGCAAAAACAGGATCTTAGACAGTATCTGCTAAAGGAAGTAACAAGCCAGGAATTGATTCAATTGGTGAGTGAAAACATAAAGCCTTTTTATGAGCTAATGGCATACTACAGGTGTGCCATGATGGAGGTCGAGACCAAATTCAGGGTTCTTGACGAACATTTCTCGTTGAGATACAACTCAAATCCCATTGAAGCCATAAAAAGCCGCCTCAAGTCTCCTGAAAGCATAGCTGAAAAACTCAGCAGGAGAGGTTTCCCTCTGACTATTGATTCCATCGAGAAGAATATCTATGATGTGGCGGGTGTAAGGGTTATCTGCTCTTTCCCAAAGGATATCTACATGCTGGCGGATTTGCTGCTCATGCAGGATGACGTGGTTCTGGTGGAGAAAAGAGACTACATAAAAAATCCCAAACCAAGCGGCTACAGAAGCCTGCACCTGATAGTGGAAGTGCCCATATATCTGCACAGCGGAAAGAAAATGGTGAAGGTGGAAGTCCAGTTAAGGACCATAGCCATGGACTTTTGGGCAAGCATTGAACACAAGCTGAGGTACAAGAATAACATTGACAAGGAGGAAGTAAAGTCAATTGCGGAAGAGCTTCTGGAGTGTTCAAGGGTAAGTGCAATGCTGGATCAGAGGATGGAAGAGATAAAAGAGAAAATAGACAAGTTGTAAAAATTGATTTGGTGCTTTGCTTAAAGGCAGAGCGCTTTTGTGTTTTTTTGGACTTGACTTTGGTTTTTTTAGAATATATAGTGGAATGAAAAGAACAAGGAGCACTTTTTATGACAAGGAAAGTAGAACAGGATATTTTAGATTATATGCTCGGTGCCAGTGTAATCAATGTTACTACTAAAATCAGTGAACTGGTTGAAATAATTAACAAACAGAATACTTACAAGGTTACTGAAAAGGATATTCTGATGGTTTATGACTTGCATGGACGGGATATCGGAGTGGTAATAGTTGAGGACATGATTGTCAACTACATGTTTCTTATAGATGAAAAATTTACAGAAGAGGCAATTGAATATCTTGCAGAGGTGGATCTGCACAAGGCAAGCAAGAATGAAATAATCAGGCATGGAAAGATGGATACCGGTCCTTCCGGCAACAATTTCAAACTGATTGAGTTCTTTGTAAAATATTACAAAGAACATGGTGTTGAAGACAATGCTCTGGGTATTACTGAAGAGCATTTAAGGATGTTTGAGAATATATTGAACTTTTATTATACCGGCGAAGTTGATCAGGAGCTGTTGGATTGTTTTCGCGACTATGTCGACGAGATTAGTGAGTATGAAGAATATGACGAGTACGACGAATACATTGACGAGGATGATGACTTCGAATTTGATTTGGATTATGAGTTTGAAACCAACATGACACTGATGAGGAACAACTCCTATGTTATAAGTGTATCATTGGGAACAGGATGCTACAGACATATCCAGATAAACGGAAACAGTACATTGGAGGAGCTTCATTCAGCAATCCTGGATGCTTTTGAATTTGATGATGACCATGCCCATGCATTTTTCATGACAAACAAGGAGTGGGATACGCAGGGCGCATTCTATGCTGACTTTTTGGATGATGAGAGAAGACATACATCGGATTACATACTCAACAATTTTAACTTTGAAAAAGACGACAAGTTCAAGTATGTGTTTGATTTTGGCGCCAACTGGGTTTTCCAGTGCAAGGTTTTAAGGGAAGAGAACACAATGGTGGATGAGCCCAAGGTTATTAAACTGGTAGGTGAAGCCCCTTTGCAGTATGGTTATGATGGCGATGATGAAGAGGAATATTAGAGTTTGAGGTGGTTTTATGTTCAAGGGTAAAACCCTTTTGATAACTGGAGGAACTGGTTCTTTTGGAAATGCGGTTCTGGACAAATTTTTAAATAGTGATATTAAAGAAATTAGAATATTTTCAAGGGACGAGAAAAAACAAAACGATATGAGGCACAAGTATTTAGCCTTGTATCCGGATATTGCGCATAAACTCAAATTCTATATCGGAGATGTAAGGGACCTGTCTTCCATAAGGTATGCCATTTACGGGGTTGATTACGTGTTTCATGCCGCTGCCTTGAAACAAGTGCCCTCTTGTGAGTTTTTCCCGCTGGAAGCGGTAAAAACCAATGTGTTTGGCACTGATAATGTACTGACAGCTGCCATAGATGCAGGAGTTTCTAAAGTAATATGCCTGTCTACTGACAAGGCTGCGTATCCTATCNNGCTCAAGAGGTAGTGTAATACCTCTGTTCATAGATCAGATCAAGTCAAACAGTCCTCTGACTGTGACGGATCCCAACATGACAAGATTTATTATGAGTCTGGATGAGGCGGTGGAACTTGTGCTATACGCATTCCAGCACGCGGAATCCGGAGACATCCTTGTTCAGAAGGCGCCTGCATGCAAGATTGGAGTGCTTGCCCAGGCAGTGAAGGAAATATTCAACTCTGATGCAGAAATCAGAATTATTGGAATCAGACATGGAGAGAAGATGTATGAAACCCTTCTTACCAGCGAGGAATGTGCAAACAGCATAGACCTTGGCAACTACTTCCGAGTGCCTGTGGACAAGAGGGATCTCAATTATGACAAATACTTTACAAAAGGCGACAGTGCAAGAAACACTGCAGCCGAGTTCAATTCAAACAATACGGTTCAGCTGGGCGTTGAGGAAGTAAAGGAAAAACTGCTAAGCCTCAAGTATGTGCAGGAACAGCTATCAAGTTAAGAAATACGTTGGAAAAGGAGCCCTATGGTAAACTACTACGAACTGCTTAATGTATCAAAAGATGCAACTAAAGAGGAGATAGAGCTTGCCTTGGCCCGTTGCATGCTGCTGTATAAAAACTTTGAAATATCGCATGCGTTTGAAATACTGACAAAAGAATCATTAAGGAAGCTGTACAATTATTCTCTGGATGCGCCTTCGGAAGCTGGTGAGATTGTCCAGAGTGCCTTGAAAAGGTATGTTAACAAGAATGCATATGGTGCAATGGATATTCTGAAGGAAGGTTTGAAAACCTTTCCCGAGCAAAGAGAGTTAATGCTTGTACTGTCCAGAATGTATTGCTTTGTTGGACAGGCGCAAGAAAGCATTAATGTGTTGGTTGTGCTTTATGAAAAGCATCCTGATGATATTGATGTGGTTTTTTCTTTGGGATATGCATACATTTGTCTTAGGAACTACAGCACCTCCTATTTATACCTTAGAACCCTCTACAAATCCTTGAACAAGGATGTAGAGTATCTCAACCTGTATGCAGAAGCGTGTGTATATTTGGGAAAGTACAAAAAAGCTTGCTGCATTTCCGCCCATAACATAAAGCAGAATTATGGATATAGCGAGCTGGCATATTCCTATGTTTACCTCCTGTTGGCACAATACTACATTGATAAAAGCACCCTTGACAAAACTGTTCAGCATTTTGTCAGCTACATGCATGAAGAAGTATCCAATGTCTCTCTGGCCTGGGATTGTCTTGAAAAGCTTTTGCACTATGTTTTGGACAGAGTAATGCAGAATGAGGATGTGTCTTTGCTGATAGAGGTTTTGGTTAAGATGTATAAAGCGTTTGGCGCAAACAATACCCGGGCAAAACTGATTCTTTTTGCATGCGATTTGTCTTTGGAATGTCTTCATATGTTTGAAAGCGGTATCAGCGAGAAGATTACAGATTTGTGCAAGAATTATCTCTGTCTTCTTTTAAGTGAAATATTTGATGAACTGAAGAGGGAGACTTACGAGGCCAAAATTGCAGTTAACAAGCTTGAGATAATTGAAAGTTACGATTTTACTCATGAGGAGATTGTTCATGTACTGCCGGACAAATATCCGCTGGTGTCTGAACTCATATCAGATTTTGTATACGATTTCAAACATCTTGAACTGGACGGGCTTGTAGAAAAATACAACAAGTTTTATGGAAACGCGATAACTGGAGAATGAGCAGGGATTTTTCCCTGCATTTTTCTTTTTGGCTGTCATTTTTATTCCTTTAATGAATACATCTATACTAAAGAAGTGTCTGGGTATGGCAGATGATTGGGCAGGTTTTAGGCAGCATTCATGATGGGAAAGTAACTGATTATATTTCTTCCTTCATCCTTGACAGGTTGAGGGAGAAATATGGTGTGGAATTTGATGTTCTGGCTATCGGCAATTACGACATGGCAAGCGGCAGGGCAGCAGCTGTTTGCTGTGCCAAAGATGATCCCAAACTGTGTTTCAAAGTGATTGCAGACAGGAAGAAAATTCATGACAGTTATATCCAGGCGCATGCTGCAAGGGAAGTGGAAAAGACACTTCTTTTAATTCTTTATGAACACGGTATGGTTTGCAGGCTGGAAATCAACATGTTTACTGAAGATATATACTATGGGATCCTTGTTGTTTTGGATAACTTCCAGACAAAAGATGAAATCTGGGAAAAGGTTGACCTTGCATTATCGGAAATTCGCCAAAGTGTTACCTTGGATGTTTTTGTGTTGAATTACTATGACTACACCACGCTGTCGTATGAGAACAGAAGGTTTTTGGATAAGTCTTTTTTGAGAAGGTTTTATCCTGTGTTTGAGTTCAGGTATGGGTGATTTTATGCCGTTTAATGATAGGGAGCTTGCATACGCTTCATTTATTGCGTTTTTGGATCTGCATAAAGGTTTTGACTTTTTGTCAGATGGCAGCCCTGTGTTAATTGGGGACATATTGGAGCTTCTTGGCTTGTCCAATATTGCGGACTTGTCCTTGCTGGAATACATTGGTGATGAGGATATGAAAGTCATCAAGAGTTACAAGCTGGTAGACTATTACAATGACAATGATTTTATCCATTCTTCCGGTTTCTACGGCTGTCTCATTGAACTTGATGAAAACAGAATAGTTTGTGCTCTTAGGGGAAGTGAACCGATGTCGGAAATCAGGCACAGGATAGCGGACTGGGTGTTTGCAGACCTTATGCTTCTTAACAGTGAAATAACTTTCCAGCAGAAGGAATGTGAGAATTTTGCAAGACAGATAGCCTATTCCAAATATATACACAGATACAATTCCATGGCGGTGGCTGGACACTCGCTAGGTGGAAACCTGGCTTGTCATTTTGCCATCATATCTTACAAATATGGGCTTGATGACAGGATTGAGACATGTGCCAATTTTGACGGTCCGGGATTCAGCAACGAATATTTGAACAAGGAAGAGCACAGAGAAGGTATTGAAAGAATGAATGCGCGCATGTTCAACTATACCTGGAGTTTTATTGGGGCATTGCTGAATCCGGTGGGTGAGGTTGTTTATGTAAAAGCGAATTGGGAAGGCAAAAACTTTGTAACGGTGCACAGATTGGATAATATTGTACTGGATGGAGATTATGTTTCTCCTGGAAAGATAGGAAAAGTGGAGAAGTACATAGGGGATCTTAGCAGAAAGGTTGATAATGCGCCGGACAGTGTGGGAAATGCAGTGTTTGTTTTTCTATCAGTGCTTGTTCTTGCAGGCTACTGGCTTTTTGAGTACATGTTTGACAATTCTGGGGAATTGACTGTTGCAGGTTATTTGATTGTGATTAATCTTCTTGTTTTTCTATCCCCGTATATTGGCATGGCGGAAGCAATTCCTATTGCCATTGTTTGCCTTCTGCAATTGCAAAAGGCGCTGTCCAATGAAGACAGCACCCTTTACAAAATGGCAGAGAGAATCATTTTCTCTTTAGGCGACATATTTAAAATGCCCCAGGATTACTCATACAACCTGCTGTCCGAGACACTAAGACTCGGTCTTATTGCAAGATGAATCCTATCCGATTCCCGTTATATCCGGCACTATTCCGTGCAAGTGATACCTTGCAAGGTCGCAAATCATCATTGGCGCAAGGTTGCCTTTAATGGAATAGACATCCCCATTTTTCACTTTCAACTCAATGTAGATTATTCTTCCCTCAAGACTGTTTATGTCTTTCCCTTTCCATTTTGGCTTCCATTCCAAACAATCCCCAGAGAAGGCTGTGCAGTCTTCATGAGAGAATCCTTCAAGAGGCAATAGCTCATGCTCAAGAAGATTAAGAGGATGTTTGTCGCTGTCGTCTGTATACAGTGCACAAGTCAAGTGTTCTGCCTTTGTGTTGATCTTTATATCTCCGCCTCTGTAAAGCATGGGAATGGTTGTTAGCTCCGCCTCATCTTCCGAACTCAGGGAAATAAAACCATCTTTCCTTATTTCATAAATTTCAATAACACCACTGTCTTTAAAGTATCCATGCTCGTTTTCACAGGTGCTTGCGGCAACCACAAGTCTTCCGTCAATACTGTTGTACATGCAGCTTGGAAAGATCATACCCTTTTGTTTTGAGAAAAACGCTTCCCTCAAGGTTCTGTTGAAGTTTGTTCCGTTGTAGGAGTACACAAGCTGGGCGTCAATTGTTCCGCCATAGTACTTTCTTTTTTTCACATTTGGAACATGATATATCCACAAAAATCCTACAAAGTAGTTTTCATATGGAAATACGGGCATTCCATAGTGTTCGGCCAGAGGTTCGTCCAGGGAATCCGGCGTCATGACAAGGCGGATGTCTGAAAAAGAGTTGAAATCAGAGGTTTCAATAAGTCCGACTCTTCTGACGCCTGCATCCGGCCTTGCAATTATGCAGTGTTTTTCAATAACGGGGTTGTAGAAAGCCATGGCTCCTGGCTCTGCTGCATGATTATGCCACTGCACGGGCTGTCTTGTCCAATGTATACCGTCTGGTGAGGTGTATAATGGGTCGTTTATTATTCTTTTCGACTTTGCATCGCCATATGTAACCAAAGCCTTCAGTCTTTGGGATGCAGGTCCTTTTTTATCCACATAAACATTTGCCAGTTCACCGCATCCTGTCATCAGCTGGTTGGGGGCTGCAGGATTATCAAGACCTGCTTCTTCTGCTGTGTTTCTGGGTTTGAAATGTATACCATCATCACTTATTGCAGCAAGGGGAACCAGTTTTCCGCTGACATGTCCGTTGTAGAACATGTGGTATTTTCCGTTTTCCTCATCGTGCCATATGGAAGGAAACCCGATTGCTGTTTGTGCGTTTGGATCTTTGTATGTTTCGATTAATTTCGGCTTCCCCAGTTTTCTGACAAATCCGTTTCTTGAAAGTATATTTTTGTCATCAAAGAATAAAGTGAGGTTTTCTTTCATTTTCTTCTCCTTTGCGTTTTTTTAAATAATACGGAAAATATTTTGCATGGTCAATACTTTAAAGTAATTGAAGGTGGATAATTGGTTGTGATAAGATAGGTATAAATTAATCGATCAAAAAATTAGGAAAGCTGGTGGAGCTTATGAGCTTTATTAGAAAAACCGTTTCTTTGGGTCTTGCCTCCTTGTTTGCTGCAAGTGCACTGGGAGGGTGCGGTGGTGTGAAAAATGAAGGAGACTGTGACAGCTTGGATTTTGGTCCAAGACCCACCCAGTCCATGACCATAATTGGGGGACTTGATAGAAAACCGAACATTGTTCTTATGCTGGCAGATGACCAAAGCTACCATCTGTCGCATGCAGGAACGCCTGGACTTTCAACTCCAAACAATGACAGATTGGCAAGAGAGAGTACCTTTTTCACCAATGCGTTTGCATCTTGTGCATCGTGTTCTCCCAGCAGAAGCTCTATTTTCACAGGAATGTATCCGCACTCCAATGGTCATTGGAGAAATACAGTAACTCCATCTATAAATGCGCCGGACAAGGAGTTTGGCAGAGAGTCTTCTATGCAGGATACTGTGGGGGTCCATGAAGATATTCCAACGCTTATTGAGATCCTGAAGGAAGAGGGTTATGTTACGGGAATAACGCAGAAATGGCACTTGAGTCCTCATTGGAAATATCCTTTTGACTACAGACTGCAGTCGCCAAGGCTGCCTGTAACAAGCAGCGCCCAAGCGGTAAAGACATTTCTAAACATGGTCAGAAGAAACAGCAAAGACGATCCTTTTTTTCTAATGGTAAACTTCGGCAATACACACCGGGAGTGGCAGTCGGGTATTGATGGCAGATACAAGGTGAAAACCGATGATGTTGTCTTGCCTGTGGGCTTTCCTGACCTTCCTCTGGTCAGGCAGGATTACGCCAATTATCTTTCATCCGTACAGACCATGGATGCAGCAATTGGTCATGTGCTTGAAGTGCTGGAGGAGTCTGGCGAAATGGACAGAACCATTATCATATACACAAGCGATCAGGGCTATGCATATCCTCGCGCCAAAGCCTCTGTATATTTTGATGGAACCCATGTGCCTCTGTCCATCAAAGGTCCGGGCATCAAAAGCAATGTGAATACCGATGAGCTTGTCAGCTTGATTGATATTGCGCCAACTATACTTGACTGTATTGGTGTAAAGATTCCTGACAATATGCAGGGTATTTCCTTAAGACCGATTCTTGAAGGACAGGAGGGTGCAAAAGGAAGAAAATATGTGTTCAGCGAGCATAATGCTCATGGACCTAAAGAAATTTATCCATCCAGGGCGGTTTATGATGGGAGATACTTGTACATAAGAAACCTTATGCCGGAACTGGAATACAAACTACCAGCAGACCTTTATGGCAGGGACTGGGGTAATCTTGCCTATGACGCCATAGTCAAGGCAAAGGATGAATATCCCTTTGAATATGATTTGATGATGAGCATCTTTTCAAGACCTTATGAAGAGCTTTATGATATTGCCAATGACCCTGGGCAGACGAAGAACCTGGTAAATGAAAAAGATCAAAAAAAGGCTTTAGAGAAACTAAAGAAGGTTATTGACAAATGGATGGAGGAGACTGATGACCCAAAAGATCCCAGGAAGATTACCAGGAGATCTTAGGCCTTTAAAGCTGCTTCTTTAATATATTTGCAATCAGGTCAATTCTGTCATATGCATAATCAAAAAAGTTGTAATATGCATCGCAGTACAGGTTTTCATGTGTTTTTGGGTCCCTGTTTCGTTTGCAGCCGCTTCTGCAAATCCTGTACCATTTGCATTTTTTGCATTTATCGTGAACAACCTTGGATTCTTCGACAAATACATTTGCAATATCCGACTCCATCATCTCTTCCAGAGAGTTTTCAAGGACATTTCCTAATCTGTACTGGTCAAGAACATAGAAGTCGCAAGGATAGACGCTTCCGTCGGATTCAACAAGGAAATAACATGAGCAGACACCACTCATTCCGCAGGCTTCCGGAGGATATCCTGCCATCATGCTCACGTAATTGTCAAAGGTTCTGATGCTTATTGGTATGCCTCTTGACCAGTCTTCATACCAGAGGTCAAAGGTGGTTTTAAGGAAATTCAAATAGTTTTCGCAGGTCAAAGTGTAGTCGTAATGCACATGTTCGTCCCCAAAGGGATTCAAGCATGGTATGAATTGTATGTATTTAATATTGTTCGATTTGAAGAATCTGTACACCTTTGCTGCATTTTCTGCCACCACATTGTTGACAACACACAGAATATTGTATTCAACCTTATGTTTTTCCAACAGTTTGACAGCCCCCATTACCTGGTCGAAAGATCCTTTGCCGTCTGCTTTCAGTCTGAATCTGTCGTGTATGTTGGGCGGACCATCCAGGGAAATGCCAACAAGGAAATTATTTTCGTGGAAAAACTCCGCCCATTTCTTGTCCAGATGGGTTCCGTTTGTCTGAATGGCATTTATTATCTTTACTCCCCATATATTGTACTTCTTTTGCAGATCCACCAGTTTTTCAAAAAAGGGCAGGCCCACCAGGGTAGGCTCGCCGCCTTGAAAACCAAAGTATGCAAAACCTCTTGCGTATCTGAAAACCTTTCTGACAAGGATTTCAAGGGCGTCTTCTGTCATAAGGCCATATGAGGGCGACATTCTGTTTTTTGCGACATCATGGTAGAAACAATAGGTGCATCTTAGATTGCACAAACTTGATGCAGGCTTGATAAGCAGTGTTACTGGTCTCACAGTGTGCTCCCTTCCTTGTTTTAATACCTCCCCTATGTTATTTTATATTCTCCCATTAGTCAACAGCGTATCTTATCTAACCCTTGTAACTTTGCCTAAATACCGTATGGACAAGGCAAGAGCAAAGATTGTAACAGCCAGAATTACAGCAATAGAGACGTGCGGGGCAATATCAGTGTCGAAACCGTAGGCCAAACCTCTGAAGGCTTGGTTTGCATAGGTTGCCGGGAAGAGATTTCCAATCATCCTTAATGGAGACGGCAGCAGGCCTGCTGGGAACATGATGCCGCTTAGCATCAAGGAGGGCATGAATACAGCTTGTGAAAGCAAGGTGGCAGTTTGCGTGTTTTTAGCTGCCGCACCTATCAGAAGACCAACAGAAACACTGCATACAAGAAGAAGCAGAAGGACATTTACATATCCTGGTATGGATTTTGGTATTTTTGCTCCGTAAAGAATGGGTGCTGTCAAGGATAGGGCGATTGACACTATGGAAAGATGTATCAAAGCGCCAAGTCCTGTAGATATGATCACACTGATCATGGGTATGCCGCTTGCCTGATATGCCCGAATTACACCTGATTCCTTCATCTTTACAATTGAAGGAGGTATTCCAATAACTGCCCCCATGGTTGCTGAGAAAATCGCCATGGCAGCAGACAGTATTGGCTTGATTTCAGGATTTACAGAAGAAAAAACCGCACCTACCACAAAAAAGAATCCAAGGGGAACCAAATAGAAAACCATTAAGGTTCCTTTGTCCCTTATATCCATCTTTAACTGTATGCTGAGTTGTTTCATTAACACTTTCATTGGCTTGCTCCTTTCACAAGTTCAAGAAATCTTTCTTCAAGGGAAGGTCTTTCCACTCTTAGATCAAGAACCTCATCATCTGCATCAATGGAAGACAGCATTTCAATCACTGCATGAGCCGTGTCTGTGCAGAGCCATAAGGCATAGTTGTCCTTTAGGCTTGCAAAGGTGGCTTTTTTAATATTGCCTTGTGATGTTAGACTGCCTTTTTTTTGGTACGGATGGTTATTCTTGTTTGATAACTGCCTTTTGCAGTAACTTCCTCGGGGCTTCCCAAAGCTGCGAGTCTGCCCTTTATGATTATGGCGATTCTGTCACACAAGCTTTCAGCCTCTGCCATGTCGTGAGTTGCCAAAACAACTGTAACGCCTCTTTCTCCAAGTTCCCTGATGGCGTTATGCAGCTGTGCCCGGCCTTCAACATCCACACCTGCTGTTGGTTCGTCCAGTATTACGACTTTGGGATCTCCGCAGATGGCAAGAGCAAGTTGAAGTCTTCTCTTTTGTCCTGTAGAAAGTTTTCCGTATTGCTGCTTTCTATGTACAACTAGGCCAAACTTTTCGCGCAAATCGTACCTGGGCTTAATTCCATGGCTGGCACAAACGAGTTCCAATGCCTCGTCAACACGCATGGCTTCCGGCAGCGCAGATATCTGCAGCTGAACTCCCAGGACTTTTCTTAGTTCTTTTGCATCTTTTATTGGACTTAGGCCTTCTACACAAACTTCTCCTGATGTTGGCAGGCGCAGACCTTCAATGATCTCAAGGGTGGTGGTTTTTCCAGCCCCATTTGGCCCCAACAGTCCAAAGACTTCCCCTTTATGTATTTCAAAAGAGATATTGTCGACAGCTGTATTTGAGCCGTATCTTTTTACCAATGAGTTTACCTGGACGGCCGGCTTCATTTGAAATCATCCTCCATTCCCGGTGGAACAATTCCTTGTTTCAAAAGGTAAGAGCCAAGGGCAGGGGATAGGAACTGTTCAATGGCAGTCTTTATGTCGCAATTATCTTTCTTCCAGTTGGGCAAGGACTCTCCCGTACTAAAGATGGTTGCAATCAGATTGGGGTCTCCTCCGGTTAGGTTCATTATCCTGTTCCACCAGTCTTCTGCCAGTTTTTCCGCTTCCTGTCCCAAAGGATCCGCACCTTGCTCATACAGTTCTTCTAATCTTGTCAAAAGAGAGTCCCAATCGTTTGTGTCGGTTTTGACTTCATTGATTAAAAAGGACTCCATGTGTTTTTTGTCGATATTGTCAATAACCTGGCGTAAAAGTTGTTCTGTTTTGCGGCTTTAAGTATTGCCATTACCATGTTTATGGAGAGGTTCTCGCTGCTTTCAATTCTCTTAATGGTTTCATCCATAATTGCAGTTATATGTTCCAAATGCCTTATCTGCTCCTTTATGACTTCTTTCTGCCTTGCAAGCAGTTTGGCAAAATCCTGGGTTGAGTTGATTGTCATTAATCTGTCGCGAATTTCTTCAAGCGAAAACCCAAAGCCCTTGAAGAACAGGATCTGCTGCAAGCGCAGAACATCCTCAATATCGTATAGACGTCTTCCTCCTTCCGAGTAGCGGCTGGGAGACAGAAGGCCGCATTGGTCGTAGTATTGCAGCG
>LSQX01350363.1_pt2 | contig 18142 bp, 19 predicted proteins | sample 654561 | NCBI WGS metagenome assembly LSQX01 (sample SAMN04489861, study PRJNA283612) | anaerobic digester metagenome | isolation source: 4 biogas reactors fed with cattle manure at either 37C or 55C with and... | place: Denmark: Kongens Lyngby | collected 2014
TAGCCGCTTTTGAGGCGGTGAGTACAAGCCTGCGGGTAAAAGATGTCATCCTCAACGGGGAATCGGATGGGAAAACCTTCTACGATATCATGGAGGCGGGCAAAGCGTTCGGCATGATCACCTTCGACGAATATATTGTCAACCTGTACAAGGATGGTCTTGTTACTGAAGAAACGGCCAAAGCCTATGCGTCGAATCGTTCCATCGTCGGACGCGGCATTGACGCCTTGAAAAGCAGCAAAGGAGAAAAAACAAGCACCCTGGACAAGTTGCGGGTGGACAACCAATATGGAAAACCGAAGGGATGGTTATAAAAGTGGAAGACGGCAAGGACTTTCTCAGCGAATTACTCTGGTATGAGTATGACGATGCGGATAAACCCTTTGATTTTATCGGCACGGATACGGAAACGGCCATGATCTGCGTGACAGACGATGCGATCCGGGAAAAAATCACGGCTGATCTCGCCGGTCGTGACTTCTATATCTCGGAAGTCAATACAGCAAAAGAAGCCGTGAAAAAAATGCGCTTTCATGTGTACACGCTGCTGGTGATTGATGAAAATTTCGATACAACCGATCCCGACAGAAATGACCTGCTCCGTTACCTTGCAACGGTACCCATGTCGACGCGCAGACGCATGTTCATCAGTCTGCTCAGCACCCGTCTGCGAACGCTGGATAGGATGGGCGCCTTAACCCGGAGCGTCAATATGATTATCAACACTCAGAACATTAAGGATTTCATCACCCTCATCACCAACGGCATAGCAGAAAATGAGGGCTTTTATCATACCTTTACAAACGTCATCAACGAATCGGGGAAAATATAAGCAGGTTCAGAGTAAATTGTTTTCACCCAGAACCTCTGCGACGATGTCCTCCCGACCGATTGCGGTGCAGGATGCGGCAAGATGGGTGTAATAAAAAGGGTTCCGGGGATCAGTTTTAACAGCCTGTTTAAAATAATCAATGGCGAGCTCATGCAGGCCCGCCTTGGCCAGGCTGTTGCCGAACCGATTGAGGAACGTTCCTGCCCGCACAGGTTCCATACGAATTGCCTGCGCCAGCAAGGTTTCGCCCTCATCAACACGACCCAGTTCAACATGGATATCCGCCAGATCAAGAAATAAAAGGGGATTTTCGCTGTCCCGGAGGCAATCCCTCAGAATCTTCTCCGCAGACACGGCACATCCGGCCTTTCGGCATGCTTCCGCCAAGCGGGTATAAAAAACCTCCTTTTTATCCGGTTCCAGCGCCACGGCTTTTCCATAAGCCCCCTGGGCCAGCTCTATTTCTCCCATCGCGACGTAGGCGTTGCCAAGGTAACAATATACGATCACCGCGTCAGGATCCATATTTGCCATTTTTTCAAAAACCCCGACAGCGTCCCGTGGTCTTCCGCCCCGCATATAAGCATCTCCCAAATCACCGAGGAGGGAGAGGTCGTTCGGCTGAGCGTGAACCGCTCTTTCACACACATCTACGAGCAAGTCCAGACTGCCGTTCTCTTTGTACAACCGGACAAGTTCATCGAAGGCAAATCCGCTGAAAACTTTGTGACGCAGTTCCCGTTCGAAGAGTTTCCGAAAACAGGCAAGCGCTTCATCCTTGTGACCCCCGTCATGGTAAACCCAGGCGAGTGCCAGCAGATAAGAGTTTTCATCCGGATGGTTTTCTATCAACCTCCGGTAAAGCGTTGCAGCCTCATCAAAAAAACCGGCCTGTTCCAGCTCTTTAGCCTGGTGCAGGTCGGGATCGATTTGTTGAAAACCATTCATGGTATAAGAGGATAAAATAAATTCGATGCTACATCACGAAGAGGATCAAGATGGGAGCTTTTCACCTTCCAGGCTGGAGGAAATTTTAAATCCTGCCCCTGGCGTATATTCAATAAAATCAATTTCTATCGGTTTCGACCTTTCATAAAGCTCCCTGGCGATCAAGAAGGGAATACCCTGAATCACAATGACCTCATCACCATCTCGAGTCTGATCAAGAATCATCCCCAGGACATGGTTTCCTGCGCTTTCGTCCAGGAAAATACGAACCTTCTGATCCTCCTCCAGCTTCTCCATGAGGTTCATCAGAAAATCAATGGCCTTATTCGTCACGGTCAACATATGTTTATTCCTCCGTTCATAATCGATGATATCGCCATCGACCACCCCATTACCGATGTTTCACACTTGCCCTGATCTTAACGCAGCGGAGCGGTCCCCTGTCCCTGGTGACCAAGACGAAAAAACCGTCCTCCGGCAGCATCAACGGGAAGGCCCTTCCTGTCCCAAGCTGGACATGATTTTAAATCCGCCTTCGGGTCCCCGACCTGCATAGTCAATGACAACGGGCTTCACTTTCTCATAGAGTTGCTCATTTACCAAAAAGTTGATTCCCCGTTTGTCGAATACCGCGTCGTCTTTGAGTGGTTCATCCAGAACCAACCCCAATCCGTTACCGCCTCAGGCTTCTAAAATCGTAAGGCGGATATACTGCTCTCCACCCATCTGTTCCACCATACGGGTTAGAAAATCAATAGCACTTGACGTAACTTCCAGCACCACACTCTCCTAATCCGTTCTTATCATACCGATTTCCCGCGCTAGGGTATATCAAAATTCCGTTTTGTCAACCGGATTTTGGCATACTGGATTTGGATAGTCCCTTGACAGAAACCCCTTTCCCATCTATATCCATGGTCACCAGGACGTCGTTCTCCAGCCAGATTTTCAAAGAATGAGGAGGGGGCTCTATTCCACCCATGTTCGATTACGCGACATACCTCAGCCGGCTCCAGGCGGGCGATACCACAATCAATCCCTTTCTCGCTTTTCTGGACATCCGGCTAGATGAAATTTCAACGGGTTTCGCCCGTTTCCACATGGCCGCCAAACCGGAGTATCTGCAGGGGGCGGGGCTTGTCCAGGGGGGGCTTATGGTCGCTTTGGCTGATGAAACCATCGCCCACGCCATCATGTCTGTCCTGAAGGGAAATGAGGGGCTTACAACCGTTGAATTGAAGAGCAATTTCCTCGCCCCGGTCAAGAACGGCACGCTGACGGCCGAAGCAACGGTCTTTAAAAAGGGAAGATCCATCATTGTCGGCGATTGTCTCATCCGGGATGATCAGGAACGACAGATTCTGCGCTGCACGGCGACTTTTCTTGTCGTCGCGGAAAAGACGAAGCCGTCCCGGAAAGACGAAGAAACGCCCCCCGCTGACCCGGCAATAAAAAAGGAAAACGACCGGCAGGCTAATCTGTTTTGATGAAGGAGGCGACAAGCATGTCCCCGGATATCCCGACAGTAAACACCCTTTATTTTAACGGTCCCGGACCGGCCAACACCCGGGCCGTCCTGGAGACGGCGGCAAAGCGCGCGGAGGAAAGACGGATCGGGCTGGCCCTGGTTGCCACCTGCAGCGGCAACACGGCTCTTCAAGCGCGGGATATTTTCCCCCCGGACGTTCATATCATCGCCCTCACCCATGTGACGGGTTTCGCCGCGCCGAACACCCAGGAACTAACGGAAGAAAATCGGCGGATCCTGATGGGAAAAGGCATTCCGATCTTCACCGGCCAGCATGCCTTCGGCGGTGTCGGCCGGGCCGTCCGCAATAAGCTGAGCACCTACCAGGTCGATGAAATTATGGCTTACACGCTCCGCACCTTCGGCCAGGGAACCAAGGTGGCCGTTGAAATCGCCCTGATGGCCGCCGACGCCGGCTTGGTCCGGACGGATCAGGACGTGATCGCAATCGGCGGAACCGCCGAGGGTTGTGACACGGCCCTGGTTGTTCAGCCGGCAAACAGCTACCGCTTCTTCGACCTGAAGGTCCGGGAAGTGATCTGCAAACCTTTCAATTTCTGAGGCTTCTGACCTCCCTGTTTCGGCCATGAAGTGTAGATGTAACGGCACCGGCATCGAATCTTTTCATTTCGAACGGAAGAGATTCTTGGTTGACGCCTCAGAATGGCATTGTGACACGGTCCCTTGATGGGGGGTACATTTCCCGTGCGTGACATCCTGGACATGGATGCCGCATCGGGAGGCGGCAGGGCACAACGGCGGGTGGGACAAACTCCGCTCACCGCACTTGCGAACAGGCGAACGGGACCCTCTTTGCATTACCCACTCCAGCAAAAAAGGGTGCGGTCAGACATGATAAAAAGGCGATACGATGAAAGATAACGCCTTCAATCAACCCTTCAAGGAAGCGGAAGCCCGCCTGCGGAGGATAAAGGTTGCCCCCGGCGGGAAACCCGCCGCGGCCGGCGTTCGACTGGACAGAGACACGCCGGAAAACGAAGAGGCGCTCTTCCGTGTCGCCATGGCGGATGTCGTCCCTATGGCCGGCGACCGTCGCGACTCCCGCCGGCCGGTCCCGTCCGGCCCGGTCCAGCGGCCTGACGACCATGACAGGGCAGAAACCCTGGCGGCTCTGCGGCGGCTCGTCGTACAGGGTGAAGGTTACAGCGTCTCCGACACGCCGGAGTACATGGAAGGAACGGGCTACCGGTTTCCCCTGGAATGGGCCCGGCGTCTCCATCGGGGCGATTTCCCGGTCCAGGACCACATCGATCTCCACGGTTATACGATGACAGCGGCCCAACCGGCCCTGGAAACTTTCCTGCTAGACGCGATCGCCGCGGGTAGGCAGTCCCTCCTCGTCATCCACGGCCGGGGGCTTTCCTCGCCCCGAGAACCGGTCCTGAAAAATATGGTGAAAGACTGGCTGACCCGTCGCTCCTGGCGGAAATGGATCATCGCCTTTGCCAGCGCGCGGCCCTGCGACGGCGGCGCCGGCGCCACCTACGTCCTCCTGCGACCCCATGGGGCTCCTCCGCACCGGCGTTTCCCGCACCGTTCACGCCGGTCCCGCCGCGCTGCGTCCGCCCGGGAAACTTAGACCCTCCCGCACCGGGAACCGGGCTTCGTTCTCCTCTATCGCAATGCCCGGCGCAGTCGTTTAGGCCTTGGGAACTCCGTCGTCATTACCGTAAATGGAGATTCAGAGGCCTTCCGCAAAAGCAGAACGCGGCAGCGTTCGTCAAGAAGGCAGGCGGAGATCTCTACAAAGCCAAGGGCAGGAAGAAAAAAAATCATTTATTTTCTGTCGAGAGTCGACAGCACAGAATAAAAAATCTCCCGCACCTTTTCATCGTTCAGAATCCCCACATGCGAGGCATTGAAGCCGTAGCTTTTATAAGCGGCCAGATGCACCCGCCCGTCCAATTGGCTGTGGAGAGTAATTGTCCCGTCGCTGCTTGCCCCGGTATTGAAGCCGAAAAAGAGATAGAAGGGAACATCTCTGTAGGCGGCAATCTCGTACATCTCCATGAGAAAAGGACTTCCGGTGGCAACGTCGCGCCAGGCGGGGACAACCGCCGGAGCATATTTTAAGCCGGCCGCAGCCGAATCCACACCCCCGTATGGCGAGTTGAAAGAGACATATCCCTTAAGGTCAAGGTCGATGCCGCTGCGGTGCAGCTCGCTGAGCGTAGCCAGGCTGACAAGGCCGCCCATGCTGTGGGCGACAATGATCATGTTCAGCGGATGCTTGCGGATGTTCTTTTTGGAATATTTGATGATGTTTGACAGGTTCGCACCCAGTTTTTTAAGGGACATGCCGGACGGATAGAAGTAAAACCATGGCTGATAACGCTTTCGGTCGAGGCCGGCTACGAGATATTTGAAGTCTCTCGGCGTTCCCCCGAAACCGTGAACAAAAATAACATGCGTCTTATGCGGATCGAACTTCTCGAATGAAAAGATGTACTGCTGAGTATGCGCCATAAACGTCTTGGGGTCATAGAGTCCCGTCTCACCATACTTGGGGTCGAAAAAATCATCATCAAGCGACTCATAGACATAGGAATGCTGCCTTACCTTTTCCCTGACGTCCAGGTCTGTTTTAACGGGTTTCGCAGGATCAATGGTGAACTCCGGGCCGATTATCGACAGGCCGTCCTTAATCTTGTTCCGGGATATTGTGACGGGGGAAGGCATCTTGCCCACCATCTCGTGAGACTCAAAGTAACCGTTTCCATCGACATCCGCGAAAAAGTAGAGTTCATAAACGCCTTCCTGCAGATGGATCTGATAATAATCCAGAGGAGTCTGCATCGGAGAAAGCGCTGCAATTTCTCCTTTCTTGAACCTGTCGGTCACTGCCACAATCAGGATGGGGCCATCGGGTTCCCGGGTAAAATGCAGCTTTCCGAGGAATAAATAGGCGTCTTCCGGCGCCAGCTCCATGAGCAGCCTGGCGCTCTGCTCCCTGCTGAATTCCCTCGTCAGGTCCCGCTGTTTCTGCACGAAACCGAAATAGTTACCGCAGCCTGCAATATAAACAGCCAGCAGGCATGGTAAAACACCTCTCATGCACAGCCGCCATACGGACGGTGATTTCCAGACAGTCATTTGCCCCTCCCGGGATGCAGAAAATTTTTTGATCCATATAGAAAAAAAGCCAGCCTGTCAATTAAACGATCCTCGACTATAAGTCGAGGGCCGTTTAGTCTTATCTTTAAAAATTACGTTCTTGCAACCTGGGACCGGCAGTCTCTATTTCAAGCAGACCCCTTTGAGAAACCAGCGCTATCATGTTTCCCACAATGTCTGCTTCTTCAGCCGGCGACTATCCATTGCCCGGGGGAATTAAAGTTGAAGAGCATTGGTAAATGCGACCATGCGATCAAAGTACCAGACTGTTCATATGCAATCGGAATAGTAAAAAAGATGATCACATCATATCCTCTTATGGAATTCCCGCATAGTGGCGGACTGGAAAAGAAAATTAGAGAAATTTCTTTGCCGGCGTTTTGTGCAACAGGGCTGTCAGCAGCCAGCTTGCCGACAGGGCAAACGTAAAGCTTGCGAGAAACTTCAGGGCTGCCGGAATCTGATGTGCGAGAAGCAAGTATTGCATCCAAATGACGAATGCATAATGGAAGATATAGATGCCATATGCGTTGTCCGTCAGGCTATCCGCAAGCGGCCTGGCCGTGTTGAAAAAAAAACGAGCCATTCCCAGAGCGCCAAGGCTCGTGAATGTGCAACAGCATGAATAGACTGTTGCCTGCAGGACATTGATCAACCGGACCTGCATGCCCGCAAAGCAAAATAGCCTTGCTTCCATGGCACCGTGAACCAGATAGCTTAACGCCCCCAAAGCAACCCAGAAAGGCCATGGTTGCAGGTTTTCACGTGAAAGAGAGTGTTGTATCTTCGCACCCCCTATGACAACACCCACCAGGAACCATGCAAAATACAGCAGGAGCCGCCACGTCTGAACCTGCAACGGTCCCCATGGATTTAAGCAACTGGTGGGAGCGACAAACAGACGCACGGGCACGGTCGCAAGCAGACTCACTGCAAGCAGCATAATGACCAGGTTTGCTGGAGAGTTGACAGACCATGACACTCTCTTCCTAAAATCCCGAATGAAAAGATGGGGCACGGCAACCAGAAAGCAGAAGGCGAGCAGAACCCATATAAACCAGGACGGCCCACTCGACCAGCCATCAACGGTAAAAAACCGGTAGAGGAAGTTGCCCTGGCCGGCAGCTTCGCTTGACAGCCACGCGGGGTAGTATGCCAGAGGGCTGAGCAATACTACACAGACTACAAAGGGGATGCCGAGTCGCTTTGACCTGTCCGACAGGAAGTGCAAAACACCCTTGCGCTCAATGGATGGCACAACGAACAGCCCGGAGACAAGAAACATGAGGCACATGAAAAACATGTCGTTCCAGCCCACCAACAGGTCAAGCGGCATCCAGCGGACCGTGTCAACAACCGGTGCAGTGGATCTGATGTAACGCTTCGCGTCGAAATAGCTGAAAGTATTGTAGGCAAGGGCAGCGTGATGCGCAACGACAGAAACTGTTATGCCGCTCCGCAGGTAGTCGATGGCAATATCCCTCTTCAAGAAGGGCCTCCGAATGAATAATTTCGACCATCATTTAACACGATCCGGGAACGCTGTTAAGAGTCATTCTTGACGGCTTCGTGAAAAGTCTGGATAAGGGGATGACCTCGCCTGATTTTTGGGAAAAAATACCCCTTGACGCGAGAAAATGGCCTCCCTATACTCGGAACCGTCAAAAGCAAATTCTTATTAACTTAACCGACTTTACAGGAACTAAATGGGAAGGAACTGATATCCAGGGAGGAGGTTCATCATTCGCCGACTCTCGAATTCATATTCGAGAGCATGTCTGTTTTTAAAAATAAAGTCATAAACTTCGATAAGACTAAATGGATCAACTGATTTGGCGAGCCTGCGAGGGAATACCGTCAAGGAAACTGCAATCGGCGGATCGACAACTCCCTCCACGCCTGGCAGGCCCGGACCTGGTTGAAGGCAGGCCATGAAACCACCTAATATCGCATCGTTGTTTTATCGACACCGTACCGGAACTTGAACTGACCGCCCCGCTGCACGACCAAGGGGGCCCTGAAAGAAGTAGCCACGAAACCGGTTCTTGCTCGGTGCCAAGCCTTGCGAGGGCAGTGACGAAGGATTGAGGCCTTCAGCCTCGGCAACCCGCAAACCACAATCCAATTGCGTCGAAGGCGATCGTCAAGACCAAAATTGAGAGTATGAAAAACGAAACATTTTTCGAATAACAAAAGGAGGCCCATATGCGCACACTCGTCATGTTCTACACCATCATGATCTGCATCCTCTGGATTGTCCCAAAATGCCATTCCGATCAGCTCAAAACCGGAACCATAAAGACCGCGCCATCGCCAACCCAGATAACAGGCACGCCAACGCCGAAACCGCAGACTCCGCCCGTAAAAAGCGCTCCCGGAATGACAGCGCCCGTTCCGACGAAGCAGGGCATCACTTCCTCCCTGGGGCAGAAGGCCGTCATCGCGGTCAGAAGCCCGGCCCAGGGCACGCAGCATCCGGTCGGTAAACCCCTGCCCATCATCTGGGACAGAAGCACTATCAGCACCGTCGCCTCAGTGAACATACTCCTGATGGACAGACCCGGCGGAACGATCCAGACGGCCATCAAAACCGGCACCCCAAATACCGGTACCTTTTATTGGACCCCTTCTCCACAGTTCGCTATGCCTGGCAAGTCCTGGGTCGTGCGGATCGAAACAACAGACAAAAAAAGTCAGGGACATTCCGGGGCGTTCAGCTTTGCAAAATCGGATACGGGCAGAACCGAAAGCGGCCTGCCACAGCAGCATAATCAAAACCCACCAACACGCCCTGTCGCGGCACAGCATCTTATGCAGAACGACGTTTCCATTTGGAAGGATATCAAAATGGAAAATGATAATTTGTCAGGAATAAATATGAATCAAATCGACATTATGCAAACCCAGATAAATATCCTTAAAAGGGAGCTTGAGAATGAAAAGGAGGCAAGAATACATTTAGAAAAAATAATCTCAGAACATATTTTAAGGTTTGAATCTCACGTTCATGAATATCGATTTGGATTAGGCAGAAAAATAAGCATGAGCTCAAAAAGAAATTGGAATAACGTATCAGACGATGAATTAATAATATATGTCGATCCAAATATGGAACATGTCCAAAAAGAACCACCAATTACAAGCATTCCAAAATAAAAGAAAGACTGGCTGACCCGCCGCTCCTGGCAGAAATGGATCATCGCCTTTGCCAGTGCACGGCCCTGCGGCGCCACCTACGTCCTCCTGCAGCCCCGTGGGGCTTCCCCGCACCGACGTTTCCCGCTCCGTTCACGCCGGTCCCGCCGCGTTGCGCTCGACGGGAAAACGTAGACCATCCCGTACAGGGAACCGGACTTCACCCTCTATCGCAATGCCCGGCGCAGTCGGGTAGCCCGCTACGCGAACTGCCGTCGGCTGACCTCCGCCGTTCGCTCTCTGAAACCATTATTGACGTCATAACGTTTTGACACTATAATGTCACAAAGATTGGAGGTGACATTATGGCAACACCGGCAAAAAGAGCCACCGTGTATTTCGACCCTTCCATCCACAGGGCACTGAAACTAAAATCAATAGAAACATCGAAATCAATATCAGACCTTGTCAATGACGCTGTCAAGGCAGCGCTTGCTGAGGATGCTGAGGATATTTCTGCTTTCGAGGAAAGGGTGAATGAACCGCTGATCAGTTCTTCCGAGATGCTGAAAAGGCTGAAAAAAGATGGCCGCATATGAAATATTTTTCAGGGAATCGGTTTGGAAAGAACTCAAAAAGGTACCCAAAGCCGATCTGAAAAAAATCCTCTCACGAATTGAGCAACTTGGAACTGATCCTCGGCCTATGGGGTGCGAAAAACTCACAGGCCATGAATTATACAGAATCCGTCAAGGGAATTATCGGATTGTATATACGATCCAGGACAACGAGCTTACGGTATGGATAGTTAAGGTCGGCCATCGGAAAGAAGTATATCGATGAGCGAACAAGCGCCTGTAGCAGACCGCGATAGATCGTCGCGGCTCCTAAGGCGCAGCGTTAGAAGTCAAGAGGAAGGGGGCAGACGTGTCGATTCAGCTGGAAGGAAATTGGAAACGTGGGCTCGCATTCGACGTTCACACCTTGAGCAGCACTTACTTGGGCGTCAATGAGTACGGATACGATCAGTGGGATAACACCCGGAGCGAAATTGGCGAACTGCTCTATCAGATAAAATATCGTGCAGATGCACGAAAGGTCCAAAAGATCGTCAAGCTCCTGGACAAGATCAAAGGCATAGAGTCAATGGATTACTTGATTCCCGTTCCCTCGACAAACAAGCAAAGGCGGGTTCAGCCGGTCGTTGAAATTACCCGGAAACTTGGAGAATGCCGTGGTGTCAAAGTACTTGAAGGTGTCCTTTGCAAACGTGCTGGAGGCCCCGAGCTCAAGAACGTGACCGACGTTGACGAACGCGAGGCACTGCTGCGAGAAAGATTATATCTTGAGCAGTGTGACGCCATTGAGGGAAAGAATGTGTTGTTAATCGACGATTTGTATAGGTCCGGAGCGACTCTGCGTGTGGCAACAGAACTCCTGTACGACAAGGGTGGTGTCAACGATGTCTTTGTGCTAACGATGACGAAGACAAGGAGCAAGAGATGATATCCGTATTCGTAGCAGGCTCTCGAAAACTTGGGCGACTCAATGATCAAGTCCGAGAGCGGTTGGAAAATATTATTGCAGGGTCCTATCGAGTCTTTGTTGGTGATGCCAACGGCGCCGATAAGGCAATTCAATCCTTTCTTTCCGAACAGAAATATGAACATGTCGTGGTCTTCTGCTCTGGACCCAAATGTCGTAATAATTTAGGAACATGGCCAATGCACAACGTTGACGTCCCATCCGGAATTACTGGAAGAGCGTTCTACACATACAAGGATGTAGAAATGGCTGAAGGTGCAGATTACGGCCTAATGCTTTGGGATGGAAAGAGTTCAGGCACAATTAAAAATGTAATAGAGCTACTTAAGAGGCATAAGAAATCTTTAGTTTATTTCTCTCCAAAGAAAACCTTTATCTCTGTAACTTCTCTGAACGAATTGGAGACACTTTTAGCCAATTGTTCTCCTGATAGCCTTGATGTGATAAAAAAGAAAGTCGGCCTTAAGTCTCAGCTCAATGAAATCGCGCAGTCGAGCCAGTCCGCGCTTAACTTCTAACATGTCAATGCAGCGGACGCCAAAACCGCCGTGCGGTTTCGTCACGGCTGATGCCTGCCGTTCGCTCTACGAAGCAATCAATGAACCAGAGGGAATTCAACGCCTCATCCGGTCGTACAAAATCTCTTCGGGAACCCCGCCGAAATGATCGAAAGCCCGGATATGGCAATCCACCTGAGATTGATAACCCGGCTCCGTCTCAAACCGCCTATAAGCTTATCCGGCCCCGTTCCTCCTTCATTGACCGAACGGCTCGCTTCACGATCCCATAGCTCCCTGAAAAACCCATCGGGAGAAGATGATCGTGTTACGGCTGATCCCCAAGCGCCCGGCAATATGCCGCCGGTTCAAACCCCTCCGATGTAATAACGGTATGTCCAAAACAGTCCCCTTTTTTCAACGTGCCACCCCGCTCACCATGAAGTAAAAAATTAAACCATAAAGGGGCTCACCTTCTCACGACCATTTTCGGATGAACTTATTGCGCCGGGAAACACCAGCCCCAGCCGGGTACGCCGGTCAAACTTTCGAAAGGGCCGGACGGCGCTTGCGGTCGCCTGCTTTTCGGTACCGGCGACGGGCCCCTCTCCATGACGGGCAAAGGCGAATGCCCCTCGGCGGCGCCCTCCATGACCGAAGGCGGCAGGAAACCTCTTTACCGTTACATGGGGTCGGCGCCGGGTGTGAAAGGCCCCCCATGGAGGCCCTCATGGTGCAGACGGAAGGGACTCCAGGCAAGAAAAGAGGAGGCCGGGCATGTGCCCGGCCTCCTCGATTCCGATCAAGTATTTTCCTTTGTTTTCGGTCTTGAGTAAGTGAATTATGGTTTAGCAGGGTTTAACACAGCGTCTCCGCTCGTAACTTCCATTTTGGCTTCATTGGTGGTAAGCCCCCACCCAGTACTACCCGTAATGGTAATGATATAGTTATTGGCATTGGTGACGACAACTCCACACGTACAACCATCTGACTTCATATAACCGGCCCCTTCTAAATCAGTACAGCTGAAGGTAGCTAATGCAGGATTGTCGGCAAACAATGCCACTGAAGCTGTGTAAGCGTTCTTGGCGTCACTGTTCAGTGTAGCTGCCCAGCCTCTCTTTCTGTACTGGGTAAACTGCGGCACGGCGATGGCCGCCAGGATGCCGATGATGGCGACGACGATCATGAGTTCGATCAACGTGAAACCCTTCTGTCCTTTTTCGTGCATGGCCTGAAGCATTTTCTTCCTCCTTCTTTCTTCTGTGTTTGGTTGTTTTATATTCTGTTCTATTGCCTCTTGTCCGGTCGATTCTGCCTTTTATTCGCCCCCGTTCACCTCCTGTTCTTATTTTTTTCCGTTTTCGATTGTGGGCGATCGTCCGTGGACGATGCGCCGTCGCCTCTCTTATTGCAACGGCGATGCCAACCCGCATACTCCGGGGGCATTTGTCGTCATGTCCCGTCATATCGGGTATCTACGCGGGGTGACCCCGGGGGCGGGACCGGGCCGGGGGCACCCGGTCTCCGTGGTTTTCACGGGGCGATCCGTGATTATCACGGAAGCGGTCGGTGGAATCGGGGCGACGGCGGGCGTCCCCCTGTCGGCGGTCATGACGGGACGGGGGAAACAGAGTCGAAAGGGCGGGTTTGGCGCCGAGCTCCCCCGGCGAGAGGGGGGCCGGGCGCTCCAGGGGGGAAAATGGGGGGCCTGAAGGGGGCGAATGGACTCAGAGGGTGAGGGGGAGGAAGACGATCTTCTCCTCCTCTCCCGTCACCGTCATTTTCGTGTGGCTGTCGATGGCGTGGGGCACGCAGACCCTGAAGGAGCCGTTTATCCTCACGACGCTGACCCGCGCCTGGTAGAGGGCGAAGAGGCTCTCGTTCGTCACGACGGACGCGGTTCTCCCGTCGCCGATGACGGCGCCGTCCTTCATCATGACGGACCGGTCCCCCAGCCAGAAGGCGTGTTCCGGCGAATGGGTCGATTTGATGAACGTGTAGCCCTCCCGGGCGAGTTTGATGATCTCCTCGAGAAGGCGCAACTGGTTGCCGTAATCGAGCCCCGTCGCCGGCTCGTCGAGGACGAAGATCTCGGCCCCCTGGGTCATGGCCCGGGCGATGAGGGTCAACTGGCGCTCCCCGCCGCTCAGTTCCGTGTAGGGCCGCTCCGCCAGGTGGGCGATGGAGAGGCGGGCCATCTTCTCATGGGCGATGTCCCGGTCCTTCCCCGAATAGGAAAAGAAGAAGGGCTTGTGGGGCAGGCGGCCCATGAGGACCACGTCGATGACCTTGTAGGAAAACGCGCCCCGGTGGCTCTGGGGAACGTAGGCGATCTGCCGGGCCACGGCCCGGGGGTCGATCCGGCCGATTTCCGTCCCCTTCAGGCGCACGCTCCCCCGGGCGGGGCGCAGCAGGCCGAGGAGGACCTTCAGGAGGGTGCTCTTTCCGCTGCCGTTCGGACCCAGGAGGGAGATGACCTCCCCCCGGCGGACCGTCAGGCTGACATCCCTCAGGACGGGCCGGCTGTCGTAGGCGAAGGTCACGTCCCGCGCCTCGATCAGCGTCATCCCCCGGGCGGTCATGAGCCCCACCCCCGGCGGGCCCTTCTCATGACGAAAACGAAAAAGGGGATCCCCACAAGGGAGGTCACGATGCCGATGGGAATCTCCGTCTCGAACAGGAGGCGGCATAGGTTGTCGACCAGGAGCAGGTAAATGGCGCCGATCAGGATACTCGAGGGGATCAGCACCCGGTTGTCCGGCCCGACCAGCATGCGGGTAATGTGGGGGATGATCAGGCCGACCCAGCCGATCATGCCGGCGATGACCACCGTCAGGGAGCTGACCAGGGAGGCCAGGAAGATCATGACCAGGCGGATCCTCTCCACCGGAATACCCAGGGACCGGGCCTCCTCGTCTCCCATGCTGAGGACGTTGAGGTAGCCCGACATGGATATGATCAGCATCATGCTGATGACCATGGGAACGGCGGCGAACCACACGGTCCCGGCGTCGGCGTAGGACAGGCCGCCCATGAGCCAGTACACGATGGCGGGCAGCTTGTCGTAGGGATCGGCGCAGTACTTGACGACGGACAGAAGGGAGGTGAACAGGGCCCCGCTGATCACGCCGCCCAGAATGAGCAGGAGGACCGCGCCGCCCCGGAACATGCGGGCAATGCCGACGGCGACCAGGACGGAAATGAAGCCGAAGGCGAAGGTGCTCACCTGGACGGCCAGCCAGTTTTCGAAAAGGAGCATACCCAGGGCGGCGCCGAAGGACGCCCCGGCGAGAACACCCAGAAGGGACGGCGACACGAGGGGGTTGATGAACATGGCCTGGAAGGCCGCGCCCGCCACGGACAGGGAGGAACCGACGAGGATGGCGGCCACGACGCGGGGCAGACGAATGGAGAAGAAGAGGCTCTCCAGAAGGGCCATGTCGAGGCCCGCCGGCGCCCTGCATCCCGTCACCTTCGCCGTGAAAAAAAGAAGCGTGTCCCGGAGGGTGACGGGATACTTGCCCAGGGTCAGGGAAACGACGGCCCCGACGGCCAGCAGGATCGTCAACAGGGTCACAACCGCCGGCCGCCTCATCCCGCCAGGATCTCCCGCACCTGGGCATCGTCCAGCTCCACCCCCAGGAAAAGGCGATAGAAGAGCCGGGTCTCCCGGGCCATGTCGATGGGATACAAGTCGGGATAAAGGCAGGACATGACCCACTTGATCCCGATGTAACGCATGTGGGAGGCGGGGCGGTCAAACCAGTTGAAGGGCGTCTTGGGGATCACGAACACCCGCCCGTCCCTCACGGCCCCGATCCGGCGCCACGCCCGATCCCTCCGGATGCGGTCGTAGGCCTGCCGTTCCTGGACGAAGATGACATCGGGGTCGGCGAGGAGGACCTCTTCCATGGAAACGCGCTCCATGCCGTAATCGTTTCGGGTCCGGCACAGGCAGACGTTTCCGGCCCCGGCCAGGCCGATCACCTCCGTGCGCCGGGAGGTATGGCATTCCGTAAACAGGCCGTCCAGACCCTGGGCATAGTAAACGGAGACGGTTTTTCGCGTGGAGGCGGAACGGGCCACGGCGGCCGCCTCCTTCAGCGCCCTCTCCCCGTAATCCGCCAGCTTTTCGGCCCGCTCCTCCCGATCGAGGAGCTTTCCGAGAAACCTGAATCCCTTTCCGTAATCCGCCATCCCGTCGATCGCCATGAAGACGAGGGGGAAACCGGCTTTCTTCATGTCGGCTTCCATCCTGCGGTTCAGCGCGGAATCCCTGCGGACCCACATGATGACCACATCCGGCCCGGCCTTGATGATCGTTTCGATGTTGGCCACCCGCCCCTGGCCGAAGTACCCGCCCAGGACGGGAAGGTCATGGACGAGGGGAGACAGGTACCGCTTCTCCCGGTCCTTCAGGGGCGCATTCCACCCGCTGAGGAGACCCGGGTCGACGGCGTAAATCATCTGGGTGGCGGGGGGCGAGGTGGCATAGACCTTCCGGATCCGGTCGGGGACCTCCACCTTCCGGCCCGTCATGTCCACGATTTGCCTCGCCTCGACGGGCATGACCATGAGCAGTAAGGACAAGCAGGCCATCCAGAGCATCGCCTTCGTCATCACCGCCGTTACGGGGTACAGATGTCGCTGCATACGCTTATCGAGCCCTGTCAATACGGGCCCGCCTATTCCTTGTCCCACCAGAGAACGGCCCAGCGGACGGTCCTGGCGTAATCGAGCATCCACGCGCCGTCCCGTTGGACGAGGTGCCTTGCCATGTAGGCGTCGAGTTTTTCCCCCTCTTCCGGCGTCATCTCCGGGAACATCCAGCGGAGGGAGCCCAGGGCCTCCCCGTATTCGGCATAGGCGTCCTGAACCCGTTGGGTGATAAAGTCAACGCGGGCGTAAATGCCCATCTGGTACAGGACATTGTAATTGTAGATGTAGTCCGGCCCCACCCGCAATTCCCGCCCCACGGCCCGGTGAGCCCGGCGGTCATGGGGCCCGTCGCCGACGATCGTGACGATGAAGACCCGTTCGCGGGCGGCGTGGTGCAGCTTGTCGATGTTGGCCTTCAGGTCATCCACCACGAGGGACCGTGACGCGATGGCCACGTCGTACCGGCCAAGACCGGCCTCCCCCCAGTCGTCCTCCCAGCGGGCCTGAATCATCTCGACGTTGTCTATGTTTCTTTTCAGGCATTCCTCCCGGAGAATGGCAAGCATCTTTTCCGAAAAATCGACGGCCGTAACGGACTTGACCTTGTCCGCCAGGGGCAGGGCGAGGGTGCCGCCGCCGCAACCCATATCCAAAACCGTCCATTCAGGGCGGGGCGTCATGATCTTCAGAAAGTGCTCCGCGTATCCGGTCCTCGAAGCATGCCTCGCAAAGGAACGGGAACGCCCGTCCCAGAATTCGGCGCGCCGGGCGGGAGACGGATGCTTTTCCCTCATCTCCCTCCACGCCTGATTCCAATCCGCGTTCTGCATTAAAACCGCCTCCTGCATGGTTCCTCCTTTTAGAAATGGATTATAAATGAACGGGCCGCTCAATGCATTCGTATTTTTACAGAAGGGAGTAGTAGCCCCCGCCATTCACGCAGGCCCCGCAGTAGATTTTTCCGTCCATCCGGACCTCCCGGCAGTCCATGACCCGCTCCCCGCAGACCGAACAGGTCACGATGCGCAACGGCTTGCCCGGCAGGACTTCCGGCTTCATGTCCACCTTGACCTCACGGACCTCGAACAGGTTCTCCTCGGGCTGCAGGGCCCATTCCATCGTATGGGGATTCCGCTCGATCATCTCCCGTGTTATTTCCTGTGTCTTGTCGTCGTCCTTTTCATTCACCGACACCCGGACGGCTTTCCCCGTCTCCAGATGCACAAATGTCATGGCCGCCTTTCCGTAATCGATCACCCTGAAGGTCCGCTTCCCGGGGCGGCGGCCCGCCACGGCCAGCAAGGCGTCGGCGGGACAGCGGTAGGTCTCGACGAAAGCCATGAATTTTTTCCGGTCCCTTCCCTTCGGATCCTCAATCCCGATGGCCTTCAGGCCCATCAGCACCATCCGCGTGCCGACGGTGATCCCGGCGCACAGCTCCCCGTGAAATTCACGGGCGTCCTCCAGTCTCGCTTCCAGATCGAAATAGTCCTCATTCATCTGTCACCCTCCTGAATTGTGATTGCCCGTTTCCACCCGGAAGTGATCCGGGCGGGGCATGGGAATCGGGAAATCTTCCGGTCACCCCCGGCAAGCCGGCCCTCCCCTTCCCCTCCGGCTCCGTGGGGGCTGCCCCCCCCCGGCTCCGTAGGGGGCTGCCCCCCCGGCGGCTTCGTAGAGGGCTATCCCCCCCGCGTCCCCCGAAGGAGACAAGGAGCGATGCGCCCCCAGGCCATGCGGCTGTCCCCTCCCCGCCTCCTCCGAAGGCGGCCCGATTACGTTATGCATGATATTACATCACGCACGTTACGTTATGTATATTCCTACATAGCGTCTGTCAAGCGATATTTGCCCCGGATC
>LSQX01043816.1_pt1 | contig 18140 bp, 14 predicted proteins | sample 654561 | NCBI WGS metagenome assembly LSQX01 (sample SAMN04489861, study PRJNA283612) | anaerobic digester metagenome | isolation source: 4 biogas reactors fed with cattle manure at either 37C or 55C with and... | place: Denmark: Kongens Lyngby | collected 2014
TTGAAGCTGTGGATCCACAGGTCCATGCTTGCGGTGCCCGCGGGCGTCTCGAAGGCGAACTCGAAGGGCGCCCACTCCCCCACCGGGCCCTCAAGCGTCCCCACCGGCGGAATGTTGCCACGCCGGTCGGCCTCGTTGAGACGCGCACCGTTCTCGTCGTAGTAGCGCATGTACATCCCGATGCCCGAGCCGCTCTCGATCCGCGCCTGCCCGCGCAGCAGCCACTTTCCCGCGCCCTCAACCCTGATGCGCGATGAGGTGACGTTCGACCCGGCAGTGTCGCTCTCGTCGGTGATCTTCAGCGAACGCTCCCCCACCGCCACCTGCTCGTCGCTGATCTCGCCCAGCGAGTTCGCCGAGATCGACCAGCCGTCCGCTCCGAGCGCGAAGTCGCCGTTGAAGAGCACGCTCTCGCCCGTGAGCCCGAAGTCGCGGATCGGCATGATCATCACCGTCACCGTCGCCTCCGAGACGGGCTCGCTCAGCCGGATGCCGAGGCGTGCAGGCTGCGCCTTCGCGTCCTCCTCGATCTCATCCACCACAAGCTCCCACGCCAAGCCACCGGTGTCCACGCGCACGTTCACGGCGCGGTTGCCATCGCGCACCAGCAGCGTCTGCCCATCCACGCGCTCCCACGAGCCGTCGGTGATCAGCGCGGTCTCGAAGCTCCTCGGTTCGGCGAAGGCTACAGCGTCGCTCACTGTGAGCGAGCCATCACCGGTGCGATCGTATACGAAGCTACGCTCCAGGCGCGTCAGTTCGGGCACTTCGTAGGCCGAACCGATGTCCAGCGTGAGCGTGTCGCGCTCATCGCTGAAGTCACTGGCGAGGACCACGCCGTGGGCATCGCTCCCCGTGCGCTGAAGCTGCCCCGCAACGACCGGCACCGGATGTCCCCACGAATTCAGCACGTTGCTCTCGTAGCGGCGGTTGCTGAAGGTACGCGCCGTGTAGACCTCGCTGCCGGGATCAAGCAGCACCGGGCGATCCTGCACTACGCAGACGTATGAGCCAACATCGTTGTGGTTGTGATGCTCGGCGTTGTTGCCGCCCTTAAGCGCGACCCCGAGCAGGCAATCGCTATCGGGAATAGGACGGCTGACGAGGATGCCCGCGTCATTGAACCACGCCCGCAGCGGCGAGCCGAGGTCGGCGCCATCGAGCAGCGGGCCTTCGCTGGCGGAGTTGGGGAAGCCGAAGATCGTCGCGCCCTGGAGGTCACTGCTGAACGCCCGCGCCGGCTCAAAAGAATCGTGTGCATCGAGGCGGAGGCCGTAGCGTCCGTTGATGTAGTGCATCCAGCGGCTGTCGGGGCGGGCGTTGATCGCGCAGTCGGCGAAGGCGGGCGCCACACCGCCCATGATCTGAATGCGGGCGCCGAAGGTGGCCGGCGCGGCGACGCCGGGGCGCGCCATGAAGTCAACGCCGCCTCCGGTCGCCTGATATACCGCCTCCGCCAGCAGGATGTAGTGCCCGAAGCCGTAGTTCCAGTAGCCGAGGCCTTCGGTGCAGTAGCCGTCCGCCGGGAAGCCCCTCAGGAAGCCCTCTGACGACTTCTCCGCACCAACGATGTAATCCGCGCGCAGGTTGCGGTCCTCGACCTGCGCCAGCGCCGCCCCGGTCACTCCCGCGAGGCAGACCGCGTTCCAGTTGCTGGTGGTGCGCATCCACCAGTTGGGCTCGCGGTCGCCCCGGTACATGGCGAGCGCCGGCTCCAGCACGCGTTCGGCGACGTTGGTGCGGATCACGTCGCGTGTCTCGTCGCTGAGGCGGTCGCCAAGCAGGTAGTTCGTAAGCGCCAGTTGCCACCCCAGCGCGGATGAGGCGAGGTCGATGTCAATCTGCTCGCGGTTGAAGTTCGCGAGGCTCCGGTCATGCGCGGGCATGACCCACGTGCGTTCGGCACAGAGCGCCGCCACAAGCTCCTCGATGGCCGCGATGAAACGCCCCTGGTCCTCCGCACATTCGGCCAGCACCAGCGGCGCGAGCCTGCCGCGGCGCTGACCGGAGACGCTCTGCCAGCGTGTGCGGTTGCCAGTGCGGGAGAAGTCGAGGAAGAGCTCGTCGGGCAGGTCCGGGAGCGGCGTGGCGAGATGCTTCTCCGCGGTCGCGATCGCGCCGCTGCAGGCGCCAGCAGCGACTAGCGCCTCCCATGCCTCGCGATCGCTGATCGGGCGCCCCGGCCCTCCCGGGTTAGCAGGCAGCATAGACGCTATCTCCGCCGCGCGATCCGGATCACCGAATTCATCCGGACGCGCGACACCTGTCGCGGCGAACAGCAGGCCAAAGACCAGTGCAGCAACGATCGAGAACTCGCCCAACATTGTCATTCCCCTCTCACGGCTCGGGCTACAGCTCCTCCACCCCCACCGGCCTGCACAGAGACTTCTTGTCCGAGGCGGTCCGCCCGCACTTGCTGCAGATGAAGTCACCGCTTCGCGCCGCCGCAGCAATCTCCTTCAACTCGAGCTTCTTTGCCAGCTTACACAGCTTCTTCGCCATCTCCCTGCGCCTCCAGTGCCGTCAGTATCGCTTCCATGGTCTCAGAAGCCAACTCCGCTGAAAACTGCCGCGCAACCTGCGCCGCCCCACTCTCCCCCATCGCATCCGCGCGTACCGGATCATCCATCAGCTCAGCCAGCCGCTCTGCGAGGGCGTCAACATCCCCCGACTCGAACATCACCCCACCACCGGTGAGCCCGAGCATCCCCGGGAAGACACCTTCATCAGGCGCGACTACCGGCACGCCCGCCGCCTGTGCCTCCAGCGCGGCCGTCCCAAGCACCTCCGGCTTGATTGACGGCTGGCAGAATGCGCTCAACGAGTGCAAAAGCGTCACTTTATCCGCCACGCTGACTTCCCCCAGGTATTCCACGCGATCACTCAGGCGCTCCCGGCGGATGGTGGCGCGAATCTCCCGCCAGTAGCGCCGATCCAGCACCTGCCCCGCAGCGCGCAACCTCACATCGCGGCCCTCACGAACCAGGATCGCCAGTGCATCAACCAGCACGTGCAGACCCTTGCGCGGTGTGATCACGGAGAGATAGCCGACGGTGAACGGCCGGCGAAGGCGTGGCCCGGCACGATGCAATGCCTCCGCGTCAATGATGGTGCTCACCACCGCGATCCGTTCACGCTCCACCTCCAGCCACTGGGCCATGTGATCGGCGTAGGCTGCGGTGGGCGAGATGAAGCGATCCACCGAGGCTGCATTACGCCTCAGCAGCGTTAGCGCCTCAGATCGATGCGGCTCGGGGATGGCGTCAATGAAGCCATCCTCGCCCTTCACCTCGCAGAGCACCGGCACACGCAGCCGCCGCTTCATCTCCGGCGCCACGCCGGAGAGCATCGAGTTGGTGATCGTCACCGCATCCGGCCGCGCCTCGCACGCGAGGAAGTCCACGAGGCGACTCAGTTCCGCGCGCTGCCTGCCATCGCTACCTGCGATCACCGAGACCGTCATCGGCCCAAGCTGCGAGGGCTTCGTGCTGACCGCGAAACGCGAAACGAAGCGCAACAGCCGCTCATTGTCGAGCACACGCGCGATAGGTCGCGGGACTCTCGCGAAGATGCCGGACAGTTGCTGGAGGTACGCGTTGAGCGCGCCGAGATGCACCTCCGTCACCGGAAGATCCGCATCAATTCGCAGCGGCGTGTAGAGCGGGACGATCTGCACGTCATGCCCCCGTGCGATGAGGGCGCGCGCCATCGCGGCATCGCGAACGCATCCGCCGCAATACATACTGCCCGCTCCGGCGGCGAGGTGCACGATGCGCATCAGCAGTCCGCCTCCACCAGCGAGCGCAGCAGACCGAGAGTGGCGATCCCGTAGTAGGTGTACTCGACGTCCGCTCCGGGATCGTGCTGTGAGGCCCCGAAGCCTCCACGGGGCCTGACTGCGCCCTTCACAAACCGACCCAGCGCCGGGAGCTCCAGCGCCGCCGGCGCCCCCAGCAGACACAGCGTCAGCAACGCGGTGAAGCTCGACAGAAGGTCACCTCCGCGTGCCTCGGCATGTGCGCGCAGACCACCGTCCTCTGCCTGCATAGAGGCGACGAAACGCGTAACCCCCTCGGCGTCGTCAGATTGCAGCGCGGAGCCCATCAGCAGTACCGCCGCGGCAGCAGCGGTGGCATTCGTCTGCGCCACATCGCCAGCCTCGCGTTCTGCGAATCCGCCGCTTTCACGCTGCAGCCTGCGAATTGCGTCACAGTCGGCAGCCACCGGGGCCTCATCTCCGAGCAGTTGGCGGCAGAGCGTGCCGAGGAAGGTCTGATAGGCGCTGGTCTCGCTGGACTTGTTGACACCGAAACCGCCCTCCGGCAGCGTCTGCCGCGCAAGCAGCTTGCGAATGTGACGCTGATCCGCGCTGATGGCGTGGCCGTGGCGGGAGAGCGTGCGGGCGCAACTGAGGATGCTGAACGCAGAAACAACGTCGAGTGGCGCGGGCAGATTGTGACGCATCCGCTCTGCCGTTGTCGCGAACAGAGGTGACTGCGGCCCAATGAGGTCCACTGCGCGCAATGCAAAGTCCGTGTAGTAGAGATCATCGCCGCCGCTGCGCCCGCGGAAACCGCCACCGGCCAACTCCTGGCGCTCAATCCAGCCACATTCGAGCGCCGCGAATCCCTCTCCAAGCAGGTGCACCCCCGGGCGAAGGATGCCGTCCAGCACGTCGAGGTAGCCCACGCTCAGACCTCCCGCGTCCGCGGTTCGCCTCGCTCGCGCAGGACTGTCCGCGTCAGGAAGCGCAGTAACTCGCCAAGTGCCTCCGGCCTCATACCCTCGGCAAGCGTCAGGCACCGGTTACGCAGCCCCCCCAGCAGCGCCCTCGTCTTCTCAAACGCCCCGGTCTCATCGTACAGTCGCCGCACAGACGCCACGATGGCCTGCGGATCGGACTCCTCACGCAAACGAGCCAGTTGCTCCCACCCACCCGCCTCAGTGGCGAAGGCGCGCAGCATCGTGGGCCGCCCGCTGAGCACATCAAGCCCCACCGACACCTTGTTGCCGACATCGTCGCGCCAGTCCTCAAGATCGTTGAGCACCTGATAGGCCTCACCGAGGTAGGTGGCGAAGCGCGCGACTACGTCACGCTCGTAGTGCGCTCCAGACGCGATGAGACCCGCATGCAGCGCAACTTCGAACGCCGGAGCGGTCTTCAGCGCGCCGATCGCAAGCGCGTCGGCTGCCCGCAGCGCCCTGCTCTCGCTGCCGATCCACGCAAGCTCCGCGCCCTGTCCCTTGCAGAGCGCAAGCTGTGCCTTCGCCAGTCGCGTCGCGATCTCGGCCGCCCGATCGCCTCCGAAAGCCTCCGCCTGGTCCCCGGCAAGCCGATATCCAAGCCCCACCAGCCAGTCGCCCACGTTGATTGCGATCCCGGTGCCGTGGCTTGCGTGCAGTGTGCGGCGGCCGTAGCGGAACTCGTCACCATCAGCGATGTCGTCATGGATCAGCGACGCCTTGTGCAGCGCCTCGATCGCCACCGCCAGCGCCTGCACCGGCTCATCGAGCATCTCGCCTGCATTCGCGCGCGGCTCCAGCGACCTCACACCATGGCGGCCGAGTGCGTAAGCCGCGACGGTCACGAACGGCCGCAGGCGCTTGCCGCCACACACCAGCCAGTCAAGACCCAGCGCCTCGGTCTGCAGAAGCGGCTCATCGGCCGCCCCTGAGGCAAACGCACCGTCCGAGACGTGCAGTCCCAGCAGCGTGGCAAGAGACGAGGCGGCGAATATCTCACGGGTGGCCCGTAGCAGAGGAACCGACGTGCGCGTGGTCTGGATCGCTGACGATTGCATGACGGTCATCAACTGCGCAATCAGCGCGGGCTCTGTCTCCGTACGTTCGCAGCCGTCCCTCAGGAGGGGGATCGCCTGATTCGGCACTCCGAGGTCAGCGATCGGCTCGAAGGACTCATCGAGCGAATCAAGGCAGGCGACACCGAGGATGGCATCGGCCTCTCCTTCGAGCACCTTCATGATGACCGACGAGGTGCCCTCGGCCACGATCACCGAATATCCGAGCGTCTGTGCCTTCGCCACGAGGTCGCCGATTACGCACGCACCGCAGCCGGCGCAGTTGAGGCCGACCGAGTCGAACGTCCCCCTGCAGGCGACGGGGTCCCGCAGGCACTTGGGCAGCAGCAGCAAGCGCCGATGCAGCGGCACCGCCTCGTATTGCTCACGCCAGAATGCGTTGCTCAGCGCCACCATCGTGAAGCCGAGGCAAGTCGGCGGCAGCTCGAGGCGCTGCAGCAACTCGGCGCCAAGCTCGGCGAGTAGGTCTCGTCCGGGGGCACTTGCACGGGGTCTGCCATGCATGATGTCGGCGGCAGCGGTCCGGATCTTCTCCCGGACCGCCGCCTCCTGCGGCACCTGCTTGATCTCACCTGGTGCGTGCGCCTCAGGCACGAGTTGGCCGTGGGACATCGATCATGTCCTCCGCTATCCGGCAGCGTTACCTATGCAGAACAGATGCTCATAGCCGCGCACGTACATCAGGTCGCCATCAAACACCGGTGTACTGCGGACCATCTCGCCGAGGTCGTTGCGCGCCACCTCAACGTAGCTGCGCCCGGGCTGGAAGATGACCGTAGTTCCGCTCTCCTGGGAAGCCATGAGCAGGTCGCCCGCGAGGACGATACTCGCAAAGAAGACCGGCTTACCCGTCTGCAGGTTCTGCTCGTAGACGATCTCCCCCGTGGCGGCATCAATGCACGAGAGCACACCCGCCTGGGTGATCGCGTAGATTAGCCCGTCAAGTATGACCGGGGAGGCGTAGTAACGATCTTTCTTCGGCGTGATCTGCCAGAGCATTTGCGGCTGGAATGGCTCGGCGAGCGTCGTCGGCAACTGCCAGGCGCGGCTGATGTACTCGCCGTCCTGGTTGTCAATGTAGTAAAGCACACCATCGTCCACCATCGGCCCCGAGCCCCAGCGGAGCCTGCCCAGCCCGCTGGCCATGATCGTACCGTCGTCGGCACGGACGGTATCACCGTTGGAGGTGATGATCAGCGGCACGCCCTCAATCTCATGCACCCACGAAGTACCCCAGTTCCAGCCTGCCTTGGGCTGGGCCCAGACCTCGACGCCGGTGAGCGGTTCAAGTGCCCGCATCTGTCCGAGGTGCAGGATCAGCTTGCCATCCACGAGCACCGGTGTGTTCGACGTTCCCCAGTCGTTTGGCGGCCTCTCGATGAAACGCGCCCAGATGCGATTGCCGTCCATGTCGTAGCAGGCGGCGATGCCATTGCCGAAGACCGCCCAGACGTGCTGCCCGTCGCTGATCGGCGTCGGAGAGGAGTAGCCGTTGTAATCATGAGTAACCGGGCGCACATACCACGTCTCGCGAAGCGGCTTGATCTGCTCGTTGAGCGCCGCAATCTGCGCCTGCAGTTCGTCATGGCGCGCCTTCAACTCGGCAGTCGGCGCGTCCTGAATCTGCTTGCGCACATTACGTAGTTCGCGAGACGCCTTGCCGATCTCGCCCCGCAGACGGTTAAACTCAGCCGTCTTGGCCTCGAGATCGGCGACCCCCTCGGCAGGCGCGATGTCCGCCGGGTTGTTTGACGCCTCCCAGAGGATCGCGCCGGTCGTCTTGTCAACGCACAGCAGCGTAGCAGGCTCGGAACAGACGAAGAGGCGATTGCCGACGATCGTCGGCAGCGAGTTGCTCTTTGCGGACATCGGCGTCTTCCAGATGACGTTCATCTCCGCCGACCACGTGGTAACCGGCGTGGCGTCCGGATACTCCCCGGTCCCGTCAGTTCGCCAGCCCACGTAATCATCGGCGCCGCACACACCGGCGCCGACCAGCGCGATCAGGGCTATTGTCGCGATGATCGTGCGAGCAGTTACTGCTGACATTGGCATCGTCCTCCACGGGCAATATAAGCGCCCTCTCCTGCCACCCCGCATCCGGGCTTGAAGGGCGTTGCAGCAAACAGATCCGGTCAACCGACGAGCTTCCGCACTCTTCCAAGCGCCTCCAGCGTCCATGTGATCGGGTAGAGATCTTCAGTATACCACAGGCTCGCAAAGTAAAGGCCGATGGGAGACGGCTCAACCCAGCTTCCATCTTCAACGTGTGCAAGCAGGTAGTCCACACCATCCGAAATGGCCTCATCAACCTGCTCAGTGCCGGCAAAGCGAGAAAGCGCGCTCACCGCCAGTGCCGTCTCTTCGACGCTGCTGGTGATGCCCTTGCCGCCGCCCCATCCCCCGCCGCCATTCTGCGCGCCCAGCAGATAGTCAAGCCCCTGCCGCGCATGAGGATCGTCCCCGTGCCCGCAGTCCGCCCACGCTGCCAGCACCCGGGCGGTCCCAAGGACCGGGTTCGCCTCACCACGAACCCTCTGATTGCCAAACCACAGCGGCGCCCAGGAGCCATCTTCATGTTGTGTCGCGGCCAGATAGCCGAAACCGCGCTTCATCGTGGCGCCCATGTTGAGCGCGAGCAGGCGTGCCAGATAGCCGCCACCATCATCATCCATCTTCAGCGTCGCGTCTATCGCGCGCAACGCATGAGCGGTGATATCCGGCGAACTGCTGTCAAACGGCAGGCGCCCCCATCCCTGGCAGAAGGTCGGCCATCCGGCGTCGGTGTTCTGCAGCCCGCTCAGCCACACCACGCCCGCCCTGGCCGCCGCCCCCTCCCCCGTGCCGGCCATCTCTATCACCGCGCCCGCGGTGTCGTCCGCGTCCGGGACGCCTCCCGGCAGGTGCGTCCACGGCCATCCTCCCGGCCCCGCGCCGGTGAAGGGATGCGTGTGCGCAAGCTGCTGCTTGAGCAGCCACTCATGCGCCCCCTCGGCGATGTCCCCGGGGATGCCTCCCGACTGGCGCAACGCCATCAGCGCGTTGGTAGTGACCCAGACGGAAAGGTTGCTGTCGATGGGCCAACTGCCATCCCCACGCACGCCCTCCCGCAGAAACTCCAGGCAGCCCTCGACCACCACATGGTCGCGGCCGAGCAGCGGCACTAGACTCATCGCCACGAATGCCGTCAGCGGCGCGGCTTCGAGGAAGCCGCCGCTGCTCGGTTGCAGGTCCGGCAGGAGCGACAGCGCTCGCCCCAGCGACACCGAGCGCAGTATGCGCGCGGCCGGATTGCCCCTGCGCCGCGTGTGTATCAGCGCGCCCACCGCAATCAGCGCGGGAAGCGCGTAGCTGACCACCTGCAGCCGAAGCATCGCATGAAGCCCGCGGGGCAGCACCGATAGCTCGAAGGGCAGCGGCGGCACTTCCTCCCACTCCACCAGCCCCGCCAGCGCACATGCCGCAAGGATCGGCGCCTGGAAGGTGCGGTCGTCTCCGTAGCGCCGGCGGATTGCAGTCGCCACATCACCGCCTGGCGCCTCGCTCTCGATCCATCCACCGGCGCCTCCAAGCGCCGTGAGATGATCTCCCGGCGCCATCGTCAGGGCCGCACAGGTCAGAGCCGTTGCCGCGATGTTGCTCTGGCTGTTAGGAGTATCACCCCAGCCGCCATCGGCATTCTGCGTGCCGACCAGCCATTCCGTTGCCCGCTCAACGAGCGAGCCATCCTCGTCGAAACCCGCTGACTGCAGGGCGATCACTGCCGTGGCCGTCGAGACCGCGGAGGATGACAGATGCCCCTCCCACCACGGCCCGGCGCTGCGCCTCCCGAGCAACTCCGCCCGGGCCGCATCAATCGCGTGGTCAAGGCGGACGCGGTCAATATTCATTGTGCGGCGCGCCATCCGTGCCAGGCAAAAAGCGCGCTCCAGAGCCCGACCTGTCCGTAGCCGAGCAGCTGCAGCGCCATCCTTCGCGCCCACGGCACGCCGACCGCAGCCTGACCGTCACGGAACATCCGCGGCACCTCACGGAAATTGATGTCGTAGCAAGCCCCGATCAGCCGCCAGTGCTCCCGCGTCAGATCGGCGCGCGTCGGTGGCGAGCTGCCGTCAATGGGCGCGTAGAGCACCGGGAAGATCGTCAGCGGCTCCCGCGATAGCCCCTTCACCCACTCAAGCGTCGCCCGCACATGCTCGGGCGTCTCCCCCGGCAGGCACATTATCAGGCTCGCCATCGGCATGAACCCCGCTCGCACCAGTCGTCGAAGCTGCTCAGCCGCGAACTCACCCCACTCCGCCGGAGCAGTGCCCCCAAGTTTCGCCGAACCGCTCTGTGCCAACAACTGCCCGCAGGCCGACTCCACGCCCAGATTCATCCACGGATGCCGGCAGCCGGTCTCGCCAACCATCAGTTCCCTCACCTGTGCAAGCTCAGCGTCAGAGTAGGCCGCGACCGAGATGATGTTCGCGTGGTCGGTCTGAATGAGCCCGGCCCCGGGGATTTCCCGCATCTGCCGCAGCAGAGCAATCAGCCGCTCGGGATGAGGCTTCGAGCCGGTGCAGCCGTAACGAAGCAGATCCTCGCTGATGGCAGCAATCCCGCGCATCCCCGCCGCGATGTTCGTCCTCACGTCGGCGAGAATCGTCTCCTCCGGCAGATGCCGCATTGCCTCCCGCCCCATCACGCAATAGGTGCAGCCCAGCCCGCAGCCGCGCGAAAGCTCCACCGCCCCCATCGCTGATGCGCCACGAATCGCCGGGATGGACGCGGCATCAACCGCACCCCCCTCCAGCAGCACCGGCAGGTCGTCTTCGGCGGCCATGGCGTGCATCAGTCCCGCGACATTCCCCTCCACTGGCCCGTGCACCACGTGGTCCACACCAAGCTCCACTCGCAGCGCATCGTTGGCCACCAGTTGCCATGCGCCCGGACCACCAAGGACCACGCGCGCATCCGGAGCGCGCTCGCGCAGGCGACCGATTTCGCGCATAAGCTCCAGCACCAACGCCCTCGGATAGATCTCGCCTCCGGCGATGGCGGTCATCGTGGTGGAGTTCATCCCGAGACCGCATGCCTCACCGGCGCTCACGCCGATGACCCGCGTCTCGGGCCCGATGACCTCAGCCAGCCGCTCAGGTTCCACCACCGCCACGTCTCCGTCGGAGAAGCCGTCGCAAAGCAGCGCCGCCTCCACTCGCCTCAGTCCCAGGGGAGCCACAGAGAGCCGCGAGCGCGGCGCGAGAAGGTGGTCCATCAGCGGGCGTGGGGTCGTGGTCGTCTGGCTGGCCGCAATCATACCGCCGAAGAGCGTGCGGTGGTCGGCCATGAGGGTGCGATCGGCGGTAAGCACGACCGGCTTTCCCGATACAGCAGTCACTCGCCTTCACCGCCGGCCATGCGGTCGAGCGAATCGATCAGCGCATCTATTTCTGCATGAACGGGTGAATCGGCAGCGATGCCGGGGCCCAGAGGCCGTCCGCACTCCTCGCAGACCGGAGCATCACGCGAGGAGAGATCGCCCGCCTCGCTCACTTCACCACAAACGGGGCAGTTGAGGCCTGTGCGGACGTAGTACATCCGCCGGGCGGCGGCATCGGGCTGCATGAGCGTGCCCGGCGCACCGGCGATGGCGGGTTCGTCACTGAGCGGAAAGATGATCGCGCCCTGCGGGCAAACGCGGCTGCAGGCCGGGCACCCGGGCTTGCAGTTGTCGGGCTTCACCGGAATCACTCGCCCCTGTTCATCCCGCTCGTAGACGCCAAAGAGGCAGAACTGCAGGCAGTGTCCGCAAAAGGTGCAGCGCGAGCAATCCAGCACCGGATACCACCGCTCGGCAGTCGGCTCGGTGAGTTCGCGCAGTTCGCCCTCACCGCCGCCCTGCGGCAGAAAGCCCGCCAGCGTTTCGAGCGCGTCATCAACTGAAGCGAGCGCTCCGAGGTCTAAGCAAAAGGTGGCTTCGCGGCCCACATGCTGCTCCACGAGACACCGGATAGGCCGTGGATTGAGCCACCCGCAGATGGCGATCTCGCCGGGAAGAGAGGCGACTCCCTGCCACAGTTCGCTACCGTGGCGGAGGTGATAGAGGTGAGGAAGCATGAGCACGCCAACGCCGCGCCCGACCAGTCGCTCAGCCAGCTCGTCTTCGAGTGCGCGAGCGCGATCGTCCGAATGAAGACTCCTGCTCAAGACAACGCTGCAGCTTCCGACCACCGGCTTCACCCCGCGTGTCGGCGAGCTTCCATTGTGATGGGCCGGCAAAGCGCCGCCCCGGGGAAAGATACCGTCTGCTCGGCTATTTGTCTACCCCCACCACGCGGCCACCTCTCCGTTGTCATGGTACCCGGACGCAGCATGAACAGTCTATGTTCAACCGAGCCACAAACGTTACCACGCCTGTTCACGCATGCGCGACCAAATGCGTTAGCAGGAGGCCATTCATCACCGGAGAGGAATGCTGCCCCGACGCTAGCGCGGCAGTGGGAGGTACCCCGATGAACGCAGGCTTCTTTGAGGCGGATGTCACGCCACCGGTCGGTTCGTTTCTTGCTGGCTATCCCAGCCGCTCTGAGGGTAGCCAGGGAGTGGACGACCCGCTCTACCTCCGAGTCATCGCCCTCGAGGACGATGCCGGAACGCGACTTGTCCTCCTCACCGCCGATCTGCTCAAGTGGCCGCGCGATCTCTCCTGGCGCACAAAGCTCTGGGCGGAGGCGGAGCTTGGCCTGCCGAGCGCGTCACTTGTCCTGAACCTCTCGCATACCCACTCAGCGCCGGCGCTCTTCCTCCAGCGCTGCTACCCGCACTGGCCCGTGGACCGTGAGTATCTCTGCAGACTTGAGCAGACGATCCGCGAGGGCATCGCGGCGGCGCTGGATGACCTGCAGCCGGTGCGCGTGAAGCACGGGACCACGGAGGCGCACTTCGGCGTCAACCGCCGCAGGCGCAACCCGGAGACCGGGATCATGGGCCTCGGGATCAACGAGGATGGCTACTACGATCCCGAGTTGCCGCTCTTCGCGTTCTACCGCGACAACAAGTTGCTCGGCGTCCTCTACTCCTACGCCTGCCACTCGACCTCAAAGAGCAAGCTGCTCATCAGCGCCGACTGGCCGGGGCAGATCGCGCAGGGGCTCAAGCAGGAGCTTGGCGAGAACGTCATCACCTCGTTCGCGCAGGGTGCCGCGGGGAGCGTGATGACCCGCATCAGCGAGCGTGGTGACGAGGAGGCGTATCGCGAGTACTGGCGCGAAGTAGCGCGTGGCATCGCCGACTTCGTGCGCTCCGACAACATGAAGCCGATCGAACTAAGCCTCAGCAGCGCCGAGCGCGAGTTCGCGATACCCTACGACGCCTCGCGGCTCCCCACGCGCGACGAACTGATGAGCATGAGCAGCCCCTTCGACACGGAGATACCGGACGGCTACCGGCCCGCGAACCGCTCGATCATGCGCCTGTGGGCGAGCGATCTGCTCGAGCAGATGCGCGCCGGCACGGTGCCGGAGGCCTTCCGCATGCACCTGACGCACTGGCGACTCAATGACGCGCTTCAGCTCATCGCTATGTCGGGCGAGGTGACGGCCGAAGTCGGGCGCGCGGTGAAGGACCTCTTCCCGGAGCAGCAGACGATCTTCCTCGGCTACTGCACCTACACCGACGCGTATATCCCGACGGCGCAGATGCTGCCGGAGGGCGGGCATGAGGCGCTGGGCTCGATCTGCTTTCACGAGCGCCCCGCGCCCTTCGTGCCGGAGATAGACGACATCATCGCCCGCGAAGTCAGGGCGCTAATATCATGACCACCGTTCACAGTGGCTCCTCACTCGATCAGCCGCCCCAGCAGCTCCGTCACGCCCTGCTCATCCACCGGGCGCGGGTTGTGCTTCGATGAGCCCGACGCCACCGTGTAAGGCACGATGCGGTCGAAGTCATCTCGCTTCAGTCCACGCGCCGTAAAGTCCACGCCGGCGCCAAGATCCTCCACCAGGCCATCCACCCACTCCAGCAAGTCCTCGGCGCTCTCCCCCACTCCCGCCATCTGCGCGAGGCGCGCATATTTGCCCTCAGCAGCAGGCAGGTTGAACTCAATCACCCAGGGCAACAGCGCCCCACAGACCATCCCGTGCGGGAGGTGGTAGAGCGATCCGAGCGGGTGCGCGAGGCCATGCACCAGCCCAAGCCGGGCGCTCGCGAGCGCCAGCCCCGCCAGCAGGCTCCCCAGCGCCATGTCCTCACGCGCCTGCAGATTGCGACCATCCTGCACCGCCTGCCGCAGGCTCCCTGCAATGCGCCGCACAGCCTCCTCCGACATCGGCGCGCTAACGGGGTTTGCACCGGTCGAGACATACGCCTCAATCGCCTGCGTCAGCGCATCGAGACCGGAGAAGGCCGTCTGATCGGGCGGCAGCGACAGCGTCAGTTCCGGGTCCACCAGCGCAATCTCCGGCAGTAGCGCATGGCCGCGGATACTCGCCTTGGTGCCGGTAGCGGTGTCGGTCAGCACGGAGTTGGGCGTCACCTCCGCCCCGGTGCCTGAGGTGGTCGGCAGGGCGATGCACGGCCTTCCCTGCCCGGGAATCATCGCGCCTGCGAAGAAGTCGCTCAACGGCTCAGGCAACGGCGCGAGGGCGGCAATCGCCTTCCCGACATCAAGCGCGCTACCGCCGCCCGCCGCCACCACCATGTCGCAACCGCCCGCGGAGAAGGCCTCCCGCCCACGCTCCACCGTGTCCAGCGATGGCTCCGCCTCGACTTCAGCGAAGACTGTGACGGTGACGCCCGCCTCCTCAAGGTGCGCCCGAAGTTCATCCAGCGCCCCGGAGGCCTGCAGTGAGCCTTGCCCGCAAACGATCAGCGCGTGGTTGCCCAGCAGCGCCGCCTGAGCGCCGACTTCCACCCGGGATCCAGAGCCGAAGATGATCTCTTTCGCGCTGCGCAGCGTGATCTCAGCCATGTTACTCCTCCATTCCCCCGCCTGTCAGGCACGGTCGAACTGCCCGGAGCGTATCATAGCCCCGATCAAGTTGATGATCAGTCGCCCGGCGCTATGTCCGCCGAGGCCGTGGAGATCGTGCTCGGGCACCATCTCCACGAGGTCCACGCCGACGACACGCCCTCTCTGCGCCAGTCCCCGCAGCAGGTCATCGCCCTCATGGAAGTTCAGCCCGCCGGGTTCGGGGTGGCTCACGCACGGGAAGACGGTGGCGTCGAAGCCGTCGAGATCAATTGTGACGAAGTAGTCGCAGTCGGCGGGGATCTGCTCCAGCAGCCACTCAACGCCGCGCTCATGCACCTCGCGCTCGGTGATCAGCACGTTCTCCGCCGCCAGCGCATCCTCACGATCGCTCGTCAGCGCGCTCCCCTGCCCGTGCAGCGCCACCTGGTAGCTGCGCTCCACCCAGGGCATCTCGGAGATCCGGCGCATGGGGCTGGAGAAGCCTTCGCCATGCCCGAGCACCACGTCCTTGAAGTCGAGGTGCTCATCTATCTGCACCACGTGGATCGGCCCGGACTCCTCGTATGCCCTCACGACCGGGATCGGCACGGCGTCGTCGCCGCCGAAGACGATCGGCACCGCTCCGGCCTGCAGGATCATGCGCACTGCTTCGGTAGCGCGCTCAACCGTTCCGGGGTAGTCCAGCGGATCGCTCCGCACATCACCGCAGTCCACCACCCGCACGTCTCGGCCATCAAGCAATTCCCCGCCGAGGTCAAAGCTCCAGCGATTGAGCAGGCTGCTCCCGAACCGCATGGACTTCTCCCGGATGTATGCAGGCGCGATCGTGCTGCGCGCCTGCCCGATCGTGTAGGGCATCCCGCACGGCACGCCGAGGATCGCGATGTCGGCCTCCAGCGTCGCAAGGTCGCTGTGCACGGGAGCATTGATGAAGCCGCGTGCGGGTGCGATGGTCATTGCTTCGGGCATTGCCCTCACTCCTCCGGGAAGAGCACGTCGTCGTACTGCTCGAGCGCGCTCTCAATCCTCGTCGCGCAGTCGTCGCTAAGCTCATAGCCGAGCAGGTTCGCATGTGTGCTGAAGATGCCCATCCGCACCAGCAGGTGCTTGAGGCCCGCGAGCCAGCAGGAAATCGTCTCGCCGCCGTAGACATCATACATCAGCGCGTTCATGCGATCCTGCATCTGCTGCGCGCGCTCCATCTCGCCCGCGGCGATAGCGTCCATGATCTGCCGCGCGAGGGCACCGTTGAAGATCGCCCCTCCCAGCACCAGTCCGTCATAGCCCGCGCCAAGGTACTTCGGCAGGTCGAACTCATCGCCGCTCATCACGCGAAGCTCCGGGCGGTCGGCCCGCACTGTCAGCGCCGCCGCCTGCCGCTCAGGTTCCGCGGAGCTATCCTTGAGCGCGACGACCTTCGGGTGCCGCAGCGCCTCATAGACGACCTCCAGCGGCACCAGCGTCTTGTCCCGCGTGCCAAGGTCGTAGATCCCCACCGGCAGTGGGCTGCCCTCGATTGCGTCGAGGTAAAGGTCGAGCAGCTTGCTCGATGCCAGCGGCCCCATCAGCTTGAAGGGCGCCGCCATGATCGCAACGTCCGCCCCCTCGTCGGCCGCCATTTGCGCGTTCTCTATGATCCGCGGCGCCGAATTGTCCGTCACCTGCGCGCCGATGGTCATACGGCCGTCGTTGCGCCGGCACACCTCGCGGATGAAGATGCGCTGCTGCTCGCGCGGCAGCCACGGCCCCTCCCCGCAGGAGCCGATGATGAACAGGCCATCAACGCCAAGTCTGAGATGATGCTCGACAAGGCGTGCCGTGGAGTCGACATCGATCTTGAACTCCTCAGTGAGGGGCGTGGGGGTGGCCGACCACAGTGGATTAGTCGCGATCTGCACGTTCTCGCCGGTCATCAGTGGGCCTCCGTCCGGTAGTGTGGCTATTGTGCCGCAGCAGGCGGCTTCGCCGTCGAGTGCATCGGCTCCTGCAGACGATGCGGTTGATACCGCGTCAACTCTGACCTGTCTGCTCCCCGCAAGCGATCACGCAACCTTAACACGCACAACTGCAGGTGACCGGCGGTACAAGAAGAAGCGTGCACCCGAATGAACGAATACACAGGAGGCGATTCAAGTGCGCAGAACCGGCTTTACGCTCATCGAATTGCTGGTTGTGATTGCGATCATTGCGATCCTCGCGGCGATTCTCTTTCCTGTCTTCGCCCGCGCGCGGGAAAAGGCGCGTCAGAGTTCTTGCCTCTCCAACCTCAAGCAGATCGGCACTGCAGAAATGATGTACGTTCAGGACTACGATGAGATGATGCACAGTTGGTCCGAGGCGACCGGCACGGGTGAGTTGATCTACGCAGCCTGGCTGCTTCAGCCCTACGTCATGAACACGCAGCTTTTTGACTGTCCCACAGATAACCGCACCATCCTTCCGGATCTGCCGGCTCCCGCCGATAACAGCCAGCGCGGTAGAGCTGAGTACGGCTACATTTCCAGTCAGCTTGCGCATCAGCCTATCGCGAAGCTTGAGAAGCCGGCGGAGACCGTCATGTGGGTGGACGCGTCTGCCGCCTACGTCTTCATCCCAAGCAGTTGCGCACCCGAGGCCGGCGGGCAGGCGTGGCGACGCAACGAGTATCAGGCCCGTCACAACGATGGCCTCAACGTCGTCTGGTGCGATGGTCACGCCAAGTGGATGAAGGTCAGTAGCCTCGGCGTCCCGCCACTGGGTCAGGACAGCGGCGACTACAACAACTACTACTTCTACCTCACAAAGACCGGTGGGGCCCACTACGACCACCCGTGGTAGAAGTACCCTGCGCCACACGATGATCGTAGCGGGGCCGGAGGTCATCCTCCGGCCTCGCACTTTCTGAAGATGGCTCCCCGCGCAGGTCACACCGAGCTGTGCGGCGAAGAGCACACTCAGCGCTCACGCATTGACGGGAGAGGGAGCGACATGAAGAAGGCACTGATCGTCTGGGGCGGCTGGGATGGCCACGAGCCGAAGCAGGTGGCCGACATCCTCGGTGCCGCTCTTAGTGATGAAGGCTTTGAGGTGGAGATCTCCGACATGCTGGACGCTTTTCTCGACGCGGAGAAGCTCAAGGGCCTCGACCTGATCGTGCCGCAGTGGACGATGGGCGAGATCACCACCGAGCAACTCAAGCCCCTGCTCGGTGCCGTAGCATCGGGCGTGGGCATCGCGGGCCTCCATGGCGGGATGGGCGATGCATTCCGGCAGCAGACCGAGTTCCAGTTCATGGTGGGCGGCCAGTGGGTCGCGCATCCGGGCGGCGCGGGCATCACTTATGCCGTCGAGATCGTGAAGCCCGAAGACCCGATCGTCGCCGGCAT
>LSQX01032408.1_pt1 | contig 18139 bp, 18 predicted proteins | sample 654561 | NCBI WGS metagenome assembly LSQX01 (sample SAMN04489861, study PRJNA283612) | anaerobic digester metagenome | isolation source: 4 biogas reactors fed with cattle manure at either 37C or 55C with and... | place: Denmark: Kongens Lyngby | collected 2014
GCAATTAAGGAGGAGTTACTTTGCCGACTAAGTTTATTTTTGTAACCGGTGGTGTTGTTTCGTCATTAGGAAAAGGTATTGCAGCAGCAAGTTTAGGTCAACTATTAAAGAGTAGAGGATTAAAAGTTACTATTCAAAAATTTGACCCTTATATAAATGCAGATCCAGGTAAAATGAGCCCATATCAACATGGTGAGGTTTTTGTAACAGACGATGGAGCTGAAACTGATTTAGATTTAGGTCATTATGAAAGATTTATAGATGTGAATTTAAATAAAAACTCTAGTGTGTCTACAGGAAAAATTTACTGGACTGTACTTAATAAGGAAAGAAAAGGGGAATATGATGGAAGAACCGTACAAGTTATTCCACATATTACAAACGAAATAAAAGAAAGAATTATAAGGGTTTCAAAGGATACAGAAGTTGATATTGTAATAACTGAAATAGGTGGAACTGTAGGAGATATAGAATCTCTTCCATTTATAGAAGCTATTAGACAAATAAAGTATGATGTAGGTAAAGAAAATGTAATGTACATACATGTTACTCTAGTACCTTACCTTTCAAAGGCTGGAGAACTGAAAACTAAACCTACTCAACACAGTGTAAAAGAGTTAAGAGGACTGGGAGTTCAACCAGATTTACTAATATGTAGAACAGAAATGCCATTATCGGAAGAGTTAAAAGCTAAAATTGCACTTTTTTGTGACTTAGATACCAAAGAAGTTATTGAAAATATGGATGCAGATACTATTTATGAAATTCCCTTAATGTTAGAGAAAGAAGGATTAGCACAACTTGTTATTGATCACTTAGATTTAAAATGTGATGAATTAGATTTAACAGAATGGAATGAATTGGTCCAAAGAGTTAAAAACCCTACAGGTAAAGTAACCATTGCTTTGGTAGGTAAATATGTAGAATTAAAAGATGCATATATATCTGTCATAGAAGCATTAAACCATGGCGGAATTGCCAATAGTGTAGATGTAAGTGTAAGGTGGATTCATTCAGAAAATGTAAATGATGAAAGTGTGGCCACTGTATTAGAAGGTGTAGATGGAATTTTAGTACCAGGTGGTTTTGGTGATAGGGGTATTAATGGAAAATTGTCAGCTATTAAATATGCAAGAGAACAAAATATTCCATTTTTAGGTATTGGACTAGGAATGCAATTAGCAGTAATAGATTTTGCTAGAAATGTGGCAGGTATTAAAGAAGCCAGTGGAAGCGAATGGGACCCAGATACAAAGTATCCTGTAATTGGACTAATGCCTGAGCTAATAGATTTAGAAGCTACCAATGGGCATATGAGATTAGGACTACACCCATGCAAGTTAGCATTTAATACAAAAGTAATGGATATTTACAAAGATGAAATTATCTATGAAAGACACAGACACAAGTATGAATTTAATAATGAATACAAACATGACTTAGAAGAAAAAGGACTTGTAATTTCAGGAACATCTCCTGATGAAAGATTAGTAGAGATTATAGAATTAAATGACCACCCATGGTTTGTAGGAGTGATTTTTCACCCTGAATTCAAATCTCGTCCTACAAAAGCACATCCATTATTTAGAGAATTTATAGGAGCAGCAATTAAAAAAGAAGAAAAATAGACTATATCATAAGGAGGATGTTAAAAATGAATAAGAAAATTACAAAAGGTTTGTCTTTACTGTTATTAGTAGTAATATTACTATCATCTGTACCTAGTTTTGCAGCTACGTTTCCAGATGTAAAGCCTGATTATTGGGCATACTCACATATAGAGAAAATGGTAAAATTAGGTATGATTAAGGGACATGAAGACGGAACATTTAAACCAAAAGATAATGTTACTTATTTAGAAAACTTACAAATGATTTCAGGCCTTATCACTATGACTAAAGAAGAACTAAATGCTGGGAAAATGGCATATGGTTCCTTACTAAGTGAATTAAAAATCGCAACTTGGGCTCAAGATGCTGTAGTCAAATGTCTATATAGAGGAGTAATTTCAGAAGCTGAATTAAGAGAAGCAGAAGCCAAAGGTTTAACCGCAACTGGAACTAAATTTAAACCAGCTAGATTAACCATATCTATTTATTTAGCAAAAGCTATGGGTTTAGAAGAACTAGCTAATAGCAAGCCAGTAGTTTCTCTACCGTACAAAGAATCATTACAAATTGAAGGAAAATATCATAGATTACTAGCTACTCTAATAGATATAGGTGTACTTAATCCAGAGGGAACTGGTGGAGGATACTTTGAGCCAAATGCATTTGTACAAAGAGATGCTATAGCTAAAATGCTATCAACAGGTTATGATTATCTACAAAAAAATCCTGTAAAACCAGTGGAAAAGGAAGAAGTAACCATAAGGGGAACTGTATCCAGTGTGCTTTCAGATGCTGTAAGAACCTATGTAACAGTTAAAGATAGATCAAATAATGACAAAGCATATTTTATAGAAGCAAAAACAAAAATCACAGTAGACAACAGAACTGGAACCAAGGATGATATTGTAAAAGGTCAAGATATAGAATTAACCACTTTAAAAGATGATCTAGTTGTAATATCATTAAATGTTACTTCCATAGAAGAAGACATTAAAGGTATAGTAAAAAGTATTTCAACTTCTACAAATAAAATTGTTATAGAGGATGAAAGAGATAAAGCTAAAACTACAGAATTATCAGTAGATAAAAACACGAATATACTTGTAAATGATAAAAAGGGCACCTTATCTGATATTAAAGCAGGGGATTCTGTTGGAGTAATTGCTAGAAATAAACTTGCCTTAGATATAGAAGCAAAATCTAAAATAAGAGAAATAGAAGGTACGATTAAAGAGATAGTAAAAGATACAAAAGGCACTACAATTACACACTTTATTAAAATTACTAATGCAAAAGATGAAGTGGAAGAGTACGAAATTGATCCAAAAGCATATATTAACAGAAATAAGAGAAGTGCGGTCATTGAAGATTTAAAATTAGGGGACAAGGTTATTTTAGAATTGGAATATGACCTAGTAATAGAAATTGATGCAAATGTAGTAATTAAAAAAGTTGAAGGTCATATTACTGGTATAAACACTAGAGTTAGCCAGGGAACTATGATAACAATGAGAAATAGAGAGACTAATAAAGATGAAGAATATGTGTTAGCAAAAGATGTATATATTAGAATTGACAATGTAGTAGCTAATTCATATGACTTAAAAATCAATTATTATGCAAATATAGTAGTAGAAGGCAATGAAATAGTTGAAGTATTCGCAGAATCTAGAAGCAGCAATAGTTCCATTATAGGAAAGATAACAAGTATAGATCCTAGGAGAAATCAATTTACAATTTCTGTAGATAGCTTTGGTCAAGATGGATACACTTATGGAGATTTAATCAATGTATATACTAAAGCAGATGTAATAGTTAGAGATATTAATGCAATAAATCTTGAATTTAAGGATTTAAGAAAAGGTGATACAGTAAATATTATAGGAATCTATGATGGAGCTGTATTTGCAGCAGATATAATAATGCTTTTGAAGTAATAAAAAGTGACCAGATATAATATCTGGTCACTTTTTTTACTCTGACCTAATAGCATCAAGCGCCGACAAGTTCATTGCTCGTCTTGCTGGGAAGTAGCCTGATATTACTCCTATTACGGCTGAGAACCCCATGGATGCAAATATTAGCCACAATGGAATTATACTTATTTTGGAGTCTGGACCTACCCCCATATTTCCTAGGAAAGAGCCTCCAAATTTGTTGGCAATAAATGATAGTAATAAGCTTAAGCCTACTCCTAATACACCACCTAATAATCCTATTAAGGCAGATTCAAATAGGAATAATCTTTTAATATCTTTAAGGGATGCTCCTATTACTTTCATTACTCCAATTTCTCTAGTTCTTTCATATATACTCATGACCATGGTGTTGGCTATACCAATAGCTGCAACTAGTAGGGATATTGCACCAATACCACCTAATACAGCTTGTATAATACCAGCACTTTTTTTCATTTCTTCTAGCCAATCATTTAAAGAATAGGCATTGTAACCCATATCTTTTATGGTTTGCTGTATTTCTTGAACATTTTTTATGTCATTTACTTTTACCAGTACTTGGCTATAACCTTTATCTTGTTTTCTACCTGGTTGTGGTTTTATACCTTCAGCTTTTTCCTTTTCTTGTATCAGCTTTTGCACTGTATGAAGTGGCATATAGGTGTACCAATCTGTTTCATTATTGCCTTCTTCAAAGATTCCAGCAGGTTTTAGTTTGTATTGTTTATAGACAACTTTTTTTTCACCAGGCATTCCACCCATTCCAGGCATAGAATCAAATCCATAATTTGGATCAAAGGTTAGAAACATTCTATCCTTCATTAAGTCTACATCTATTTCTCTATAGGGACCTCTAGATTTAGGATCCCAAAAGCTATCAGCAACCCAAGCTCCAAATACAGCACTCATGTCATCTGTAGAGCTTAATAGCTGTCCTTCTTGCAATTTATCATATTCAAAAGCTTCCATTGCATCTGGGTCAATTCCTCGGATTTGCAAATGGTTTTGATATCGTCCTGCTACTAGTATTCCATATGTCTCTAGAAGAGGAGTAACAGCGGTTACGTTTTTCATAGCTTTAAATGTGGCAATAGCTTTATCATCTAATATTTTCTCTTCTGCACTACCACCCATGGAACCATCCATATACATACCACCACCATAACCTTCATGTATAGTTATGGTAGTCAAGCTACCCATAGAGGCTATTTGGTCTTCATTGGCCTTAGATATACCAAAGCCTAAGCTTAGCATTACTATGATGGATGTTGCTCCTATTACTACTCCTAGTACTGTTAAAAAGGTTCTTAACTTTCTTCTCCACAGATTTTTAATTCCCATTAGGAATAAATCTATATTACTCATCTAAATCAAATTCCTTTTCTTTTTTCTTCTTTTTGTGTACAGTGAAACCTACAATACCTCCTATAATAATTAGAATACCCCAAAGCCAAGGAGATTTTATTATTCTGGAGAACATTCCTCCCTCTTCTTCCATAGGTGGATATTCTTCTCCAGGAAATTCTGGCATTGGTGGTTCTTCCATTACATTAAGAGTAAATGGTTTTCTTATTTCTTGTTCTTGACCTGTGGAGTCTTCATAGGTGAATACCAAGTCACCAGTTAATTCTCCTGGTTCAAATGGTACTACCATACCTTCAAAATACTCACTACTACCACTTGGAAAGTTTCCTATATAGTAACTTCCATTTTCTGTTTGGAAGTCTCCTTCTAACTTAACCATCATATTATAAAGAGTAACTTTACCTGTATTAAAAAACTCTATACTTACTGGAGCTGGTTGGCCTATAAAGGCCTCTGGATAAACTCCTAATTCACCAGTTTCAAGTCTTGATTGTTGAATAACTGGAATACCTATTAATTCTGTTGCTGTATAAGCTTCCCCTTTGTTGTCTTCGTATTCAAAGTTTGCAACTAGTTCATACATCTTGGCTTGAGCATCAGGTACTGTATACATTGTGATAGTCTTTTCTACTCTACCATTTGGGGGGATACTATCAATATAAAAAGTGTTAGAGCTATCTACAGGTGTAAATACTGATCCACCACCAGAATTGCTACTAGGATCTGTTTTCTCATCTGAAGTTAAGAATATTTTAATGTTTTTAACTGTTTTTGTACTATTAGTATTAAAGAATGATAAGTTCATCTTAAAATTTTCACCTGCAGGGACAAGTGTAGGATCAAAATCATACCTATCTATAATAAGTCTAGGTGTAGATTTAATTGGATCTACTGGTGGTCCAGGTTCTGCTGGAGCCACTACAAATACTCCAATATATTGGCTAAGATCATAACTTCCTACATCATCTGTATACACTATTGAAATATTTACAGGGTAGAAGTTAGTAGCTCCACCTCTTACTGTTAAATATTTAAAGTTCATTTCTTTTGTTTCTCCAGGAGCTATCGTTGGAACTTTTAATACGCTTACAGTCTTAGATACCAAGCCGCTTGGATCTTGACTTTCTGCTGTAACAACTATATTTTTAGCTTCCATCTGACCTTGATTTCTCAGTGAAAAGTTCACATCTACTTCTTTGTTTTGTCCAAGGGTACCAGTAGGATAAGTTAATTTCTCCATTACAAGACTAGAAGCTCTGTCTGCATTGGAACGAACTTCTACATAAAATTTGTTGGTTTCTTCTACAAGTTCTCCTTTACTATCTTTATAAGTATATTTCATTTCAAGTTCTTGGCTTCCAGCAGGAAGTTTAATAGAACTTCGTAATTCAAAATAAAGGTAAGTTTTTTTACCAGGTTCTATGGATGGTGCAGTTTTATTATTTAATCCAGAGGATAAGGTAAAAGTATCATTAGATAAACCGTTTATTGAAAGTTTAACATCTCTAGCAGGTGCATCACCTTTGTTAGTAAGTTCAAACCCAACTACAAAGTTATCCCCAGCATTAATAGTATTACTTGGCATTATATCTGTTCTGGTAATTGTTAATTGAGCAGATGTAGCCTTAGTGGATACACGAACATTTAAAGTTTCTGTTGTAGATTCAACTTTACTTCCATTCCAATTTTCGTAATCTACTTTAATTGTTAAAGTATAAGTGCCATTTGGTGCTGCCTTATCTATTTTTACATCAAAACTAACATTTCTAGATTGACCACTACGTAATTGAGGTATGCTATCATAGCCGGGACCATCAATATAAACTTCACCATTTCCCGTAAAGTCTGCTCGAACTGAAATGTTTCTTGCATAACCATCACCTTCGTTTCTAATGGTTACTGGTATTCTAAAAGAATCCCCAGCTTCTCCTGTAAAGGTTTTGTTACTAGAAACATATAATCTTGGATCTGGTTCTACTTCTACTGGGAGTGGGGGCTCTACGTTGCCATTTCCATTTGCTGCAATACCTATCATTGGTACCATATTCAAAATAAGTAAAAACATTAATATAAAGCTTAAAAATCGTCTCATTCTACTAAATTCCTCCTTGCCATTTTGTCATTAGATTCAATATCTGTAATACTTCCATCTCTCATATAAACTATTCTATCTGCATATCCAGAGATTTCTGTATCATGGGTAACTATTATAAGAGTTTGTTTGGCTTCACTGGCCATTCCAGTGATAAGATCCATTACCTCAAAAGTGGTTTTTGTATCCAGATTACCTGTTGGCTCATCTGCAAATACTATTTTAGGATTACCTACAAATGCTCTAGCTATACTTACTCTTTGCTGCTGCCCTCCACTCATTTCCTGTGGCTTGTGATGCAGTCTATCACCTAAACCTACATTTGTTAGCATATCCTTGGCCATTTTATTTCTTTTAGCTCTAGGTACACCTTTAAATGTTAATCCAAGACTTACATTTTCCATTGCAGACAGTGTAGAAATTAAATTATAGGACTGAAAAACAAAACCAATATTAATTTGGCGAAATTTAGCTAAATCTTTTTCGCTCATTTTTTCAATATGTCTTTTATTGATTATTATTTCTCCTCGAGTAGGTTTTTCTAACCCTGCCATCATATTAAGTAAGGTTGACTTACCTGAACCAGATGTTCCTAATAGGCAAATAGTTTCTTCTCGTCCTATGGTGAGATTTATATTATTAAGAGCAACAATTTTTTCATCACCCATTCTATAAATCTTTCTTAAGTTTTTTAAAACTATAAAATCCTCCAAAAAATAATCCACCTCCTAGTGGTTTGCATAAGTTAATTTTATCACACATTTACTAAAAAAGTGCTTACAATTTGATTACAATTTATAGACAATAAAAAAGACCAATATTTTATAATATTGGCCTTATCCTTATTTCTTCAAAATCTTTTCCACCAGTGGTACTCTTAATCTGTGGCCTGAAGGCATATGAGATCCTAATAGTGGGATTACATAGTATTTAAATGCATCTGTTACATTGTTTCCTTCCTTATTAATGTATTCATCTGGCATTGACTTTGTTAATCTAGCCACATCTTCAAGCTTTGAAAGTCTATAATCTACAGAATACATTCCAGTTCTATGAATAGTAACTGCTCCATCCACATTGTTCCATAGGGCAAATTGTGCTGCTTTTTCTCCAACTTCTCTGGCTTCTTGTTGGTCTACGTCTGAGACACAGCCAATGAAGGATCTTTGTAAATAGCCAAAGGTATCACTTCTTACTCTAGGATATTTTAAATGTTTCTTTATATAAGTAGCTAAGAGATCTCCAAGAGCCCCAGTTCCAGAGAATTGAACATTACCATGGCTATCTGTTTCAACAATATCCTTTAACTTGGTTATTATAGGGACACCATGTTCATCTACTATACCTTCGGATACTGCTATTACACATTTGCCATATTTATCGTAAACCTTCTTTACATCAGATAAGAAATCTTCCAATATAAATGGTCTTTCTGGCATATAAATTAAATGAGGACCATCTGAAGGATACTTTTGTGCTATAGAAGATGCAGCTGTTAAAAATCCTGCACTACGTCCCATTACCACACCTATATATACTCCTGGCAGAGCATTTACATCTAAATTTATTCCTATAAAGGCCTGGGCAACAAACTTGGCTGCTGAACCATAACCTGGACAATGGTCTGTAACTAATAGATCATTGTCTATTGTTTTAGGAATATGTATGGCTCTTAAATCATAACCTGAGTCTAAAGCATTTTGATTTACAATTCTAACTGTATCTGCAGAATCATTGCCCCCTATATAGAAAAAATACCTTATATCATGGGCTCGCATAACATTAAACATTTCTAAGCAATACCTGTCATCTGGCTTGTCTCTAGTTGAAAATAGAGCAGATGAGGGAGTTAAAGCAACTTGTTCTAAATTGTGTGTTGTTTCTTGAGTTAAATCTACAAAATTTTCATTTATAATTCCTGACACTCCATGTAATGCACCATAAACTTTTGTAACTTGAGGGAATTTTCTCGATTCTAGTACAGCACCAACAAGTGATTGATTTATTACAGCAGTTGGGCCTCCTCCTTGAGCTATTAATACCTTACCTACTAATTCCATAAAAAAAACCTCCTTATGAATATCCATTACCTCTATAATACCAATATTCTGACATTTATACAATCTTGTTATATGGTTTAATGGATAATACTATGATATAATTAAGACAAATAGAATTGTAGGAGGAAGATTATGGATAAGGCTATGATTAGATTACGTATGGGTATGGGGGATGCACACTATGGTGGAAACCTAGTAGATGGAGCAAAAATGCTACAATTATTTGGTGACGTAGCAACAGAATTATTAATTAGACATGATGGGGATGAAGGATTATTTGTAGCATATGACAAAGTAGAATTTACAGCTCCAGTTTATGCTGGGGATTTTATAGAAGCTGTAGGAGAAATCGTTAAAGTAGGTAATACTTCAAGAAAAATGACATTTGAAGCAAGAAAGGTTATTATACCAAGAACCGACATAAGCGACTCAGCTTGTGATGTACTAGAAGAACCAATAATAGTATGTAGAGCAGAAGGAACATGTATAGTACCGAAGGATAGAATTAGAAGCAAGTAACAGGGAACAGGGAACAGATAATTCACAATTCACAATGCACGATTCACAATTGTCCCACCGACCTTTGGTCGCCCGAAAAGAATATAATACAAAGAGTGGATCCTCACGCTGCGCTCAGGATGACATAATCGCTACATAGTTGTCATCCTGGGATGGACAGTAAAAGTATTACTAATGAAGGATCTCCTCTTTTGACTTTGGTTTTAACTGTTCACTGTTAGTTGTTCACTGTATCTAAAAGAGGGGGTTTTTTAATGGAGAAATTAATTATTACTGCTGCTATTTCTGGGGCAGAGGTTACTAAAGAACATAATCCAAATATTCCATATACAGTGGAAGAAATTGGTAGGGAAGCAGAGTCTGCATATAAGGCAGGTGCAAGTATTATACATTTACATGTTAGGGAAGATGATGGGACTCCTACTCAAGATAAAGCTAGATTTAAGGCTTGTATGGATGAAATCTTAAGGAGATGTCCTGATGTAATAATCCAACCTTCCACTGGTGGAGCTGTTGGTATGACTGATGAAGAGAGATTGCAACCTACAGAATTAGGGCCAGAAATGGCAACATTAGATTGTGGAACTCTGAATTTTGGTGGAGATGAAGTGTTTACAAACACGGAAAACACTATTAAGAATTTTGGTAGACTTATGATTGAAAGAGGAGTAAAACCAGAAATAGAAGTTTTTGATAAAGGGATGATAGACTATGCTATAAAGTTTGAAAAGCAAGGTTTTATAGAAAAACCTATGCATTTTGACTTTGTATTAGGAGTTCAAATGGCTGGTACTGTTAGAGACTTATCATATATGGTAGACAGTATTCCTCCAGGGTCCACTTGGACAGTGGCAGGTGTTGGTAGGCATGAAATGCCACTGGCAGCAGCAGGAATTGCCATGGGTGGACATGTTAGAGTAGGATTTGAAGACAATATTTATATAGAAAGAGGAGTATTAGCTAAATCAAATGGTGAGTTAGTAGAAAAAGTAGTTAGAATAGCCAAAGAATTAGGAAGAGAAATTGCTACTCCAAATGAAGCCAGAGAAATTTTAGGACTGCCAATAAAAAAATAAAAAGAGTTTATATGCTCCCTTAGGTAGAAGATTGAATATTAATCGAATACTATGGGGAGCATATTTTGTTTACTAGTCAATAATCTGAAGTAATCATTAGTTTATGAAGTCTTCCTCTTGGGTAGTTTATATATAAGAGATTTGTTAAAAGTTTCATAAATGAAAGTTTATTATTAAGGGTGATGCTATATGAAAGAAAACCATGGATATGTTAAAGCTGTAAGAGGCAGTGTAGTAGATGTTATATTTGAAGAAAGTTTACCAGAAATTAACCATAAATTAATTACTGGTGAAAATCATGAAATAGTTTTGGAAGTGGCCTCTTATATAGATGAAGAAACCATTAGTTCTATTGCCTTAACCTCTACTGGAGGACTATCCAGAGGAGAAACCGTAATAGATACAGGTGGTTCTATAAGAGTGCCTGTAGGAGAAAAGATTTTAGGGAAAATGTTTGATGTTTTTGGAAATACTTTAGCTGGTGAAGACTTAGGTGAAGTAGAAACCATGTCTATTTACCAAAAACCTGTGCCCTTTTCTGATAGAAGCACTATAAATGAAATATTTATTACTGGCATTAAAGCAATAGATGTACTAACTCCCATAGCTAGAGGAGAAAAAGCTGGCTTGTTTGGTGGAGCCGGTGTAGGGAAAACTGTACTTATAACTGAATTTATAAATAACACTGCTAAAAAAACCAAAGGTTATAGTATCTTTTGCGGAATAGGTGAAAGATCTAGAGAGGCTGAAGAATTGTATAGAGAAGTACAAGAAGCCAAGGTTTTAGAAAATGCTGCTCTTGTATTTGCTCAAATGAATGAACCACCTGGAGCTAGATTTAGAGTAGGACATACTGCCCTTACTATGGCAGAATACTTTAGGGATGTAAGTAAAAAGGATGTATTACTTCTTATTGATAATATATTTAGATTTATACAAGCAGGTTCTGAAGTCTCTGGATTAATGGGAAAAATGCCTTCAAGAGTAGGATATCAACCTACTTTAGCTAGTGAATTATCTGAATTACAAGAAAGAATTTCAAGCACTAAATCTGGTGCAATTACTTCTATTCAAGCTGTTTATGTACCTGCAGATGACTTTACAGACCCTAGTGCTGCTCACACATTCTCACATTTATCAGCATCCGTTGTCTTGTCTAGAAAGAGAGCAAGTGAGGGTTTGTATCCTGCAATTGACCCTTTAAATTCATATTCAAAAATGTTAAATAAATCCATAGTAGGAGAAAGGCATTATATCATAGCTAGAGATATAAAAAAGACATTGGCTAATTATGAAGAGATGAAAGATATTATTGCCATGCTTGGTATAGAAGAACTATCTATGGAAGATAGAAATTTGGTAAATCGGGCAAGAAGATTAGAAAGATTTTTAACTCAACCTTTTTTCACTACTGAAGAGATAACTGGAACTAAGGGCAAATTAGTGGAACTTGAAGATGCCTTAGATGGTTGTGAAAGAATTTTAAAGGATGAATTTATAGATTATGAGGAAACCGACCTTTATATGATTGGCAATATAGAAGAAGCTATAGAGAAAAAAAGAAAGCGAGAAGAGAAAAATGAGGCTTAAACTTATTCTTCCCTATAAAACACTTTTAGACAAGGAAGTTGAAAAAATTACCGCTCCTGGATCCAATGGAGATTTTCAAATTCTTCCAAAGCATATAGATGGAACCTGGACTTTAAAAGCGGGCATTCTTGTAGTTACAACAGACAAAGACTCCTATTACGCAATTAACCAAGGAGTTGTAGTAAAGCAAGGTAATATAGTTTACCTGTCTACCTTTCAAGCCATAGCAGGTGATTCTTTAAAAGAACTTAGTAAAACCGTAGAAGAAAGCCTGAAAGTCTTAAATGAAAGTGAAAGAAAAGCTCGTGAAGTACTTATAAGATTGGAAGCAGATACTATTAAAAGATTTATGGAAATTGATTTGTAAAGGAAGTGGGCTTTTGGATGAAAAAAAACTATCAACTGAAGAAGAACTTTTAGAAAAGATAAAAAAAGACTCCCTAAAAAAGATTAAAGCCAAAGAAGAAGGTCCAGAAATAATGTTTGGCCTAGGACTTTTTGGTATAGTAGGTTGGTCTATTGCAGTGCCTACAGTTGGAGGAATTGCTTTAGGAGTTTTTTTAGACAAAAAATTCACTCATGGTTTTTCTTGGACTCTTACTCTTTTATTTGCTGGAGTAATTTTAGGATCATTTAATGCTTGGCATTGGATAAAAGAAAAAACTGGAGATGATTAGGGGGAAAATGGATGATTGCATTTATTATGGGAATAATTTTAGGAGGAGTTTACTTTGGTGGACTTTATTTAAGTGTACAAAAGATAAATCAGGTTAAAAGACCAGGTCTACTTATGAGTTTAAGCCTAGTAGTTAGGATGGTAATATTAATTGGTGCATTCTTTTATTTGGCAAAAAGTGGCACCAGAAACATATTATTTGCACTGGTAGGGGTTATTTTGGTCAGATTTGTAATGATATACCTGGCAAAAAACCATAATGCAGGTTTTAAAGAAAGAGGTGATTAGGTGGTTATTGATCCAAGTGAAATAGTTTATTTTCAATGGGGATTTATAAGAATTACAGCAACTTTAGTCTTTACCTGGATTACTATGTTTGCCCTAGGCCTAATTTCTTATTTAGTAACTAGGAATATAAAGGTTGAAGGAGAGATTTCTAAAGGGCAAAATATATTAGAAGCTTTAGTAGAGACAATTGAGAGTCAAATCAAACAAATAAGTCAACAAGAGCCAGGGAAATATCTTCCTTTTATAGGTACATTATTTATTTTTATTTTGGTAGCAAATATATTTTCTATAATACCAGGATATATAGCTCCTACAGGGTCACTAAATACAAGTATTGCTTTAGCCCTATGTGTGTTTTTATCGGTACCAGTATATGGAATCACAAGCCAAGGTCTGGGAGATTATTTGAAGGAATATATAAAACCAACAGTAATAATGTTGCCCTTTAATATTATTAGTGAAATATCAAGAACACTATCCTTGGCAATTCGTTTATATGGAAATGTAATGAGTTCAAGTATAATTGTGGCCATATTACTTGGGGTAATTCCGTTATTTTTCCCAGTAATAATTCAAGCTCTTGGACTTTTAACTGGTGTAATACAGGCATATATATTTGCCATACTTGCCATAGTATACATTGCATCAGCAACTGAAAATCAAAAGAAAAAACAGAAAATTAAGGAGGAATAATTATGGATAATATAGGATTAATAGGTATGACCTCTATTATAATGGCTGGACTAACTATAGCAGTGGGCTCTATAGCACCGGCTTTTGGTGAAGGGAAGGCCGTAGCACAAGCATTAAAATCTATTGCTCAACAGCCAGATGAAGCCAATACTATTTCTAGAACACTCTTTGTAGGACTGGCCATGATCGAATCTACTGCTATTTATTGTTTTGTAATCTCAATGATTTTATTGTTTGCAAATCCATTCTGGAACTTGGTAACAGGATAATATTATGGAAATTAATTGGTTTGAGATAATGTTTCAAATAATTAACTTTTTTATACTCCTATTTATTCTTCAAAAGTTTCTATATAAGCCAGTTATAAATGCAATGCAACAAAGGCAAGAGAGAATTCAAAAAGCACAAATAGAAGCTGATGAGAAAATGGAAGAGGCAAAAGGGTTAATTGTTCAATATGATTCGAAAATAGCAGATATAGACGAAGAAAAAAGAGGTATTTTAGACCAGGCAAGAGAAGAAGCCCAAGATAAAAAAGAAAGTCTTTTAGTAGATTATAAAAAAGAAGCTGAAAACAAAAGAACCGCCTATTTAAAAGAAATTGATGATGAAAAAGATCACTTCGCAAATAACTTGAGAAAAAACCTAGGAGAAAATGCAGTTAAAATAGCTTCCCATATATTAGATACTATATCTTCAAAGGAATTAGAAAAAGAAGTATTCAATACATTTATCACAAACTTAGAGCATTTAAATGAAAGTATTCCTGATCCCACTGAATTAAAAGAAGCAGATTACTTGGATTTACTTTCTTCTAGAGACTTATCAAAGGATGAGAAAGTGCTTATTGAAAACACTTTAAAACAGCAAAAGATAAATTTTAAAGAGATAAATTATGAAATTGATCCGGACTTAATATTGGGGTATGAGCTAAATTTAGAGACATATACTCTTCATACTAATATTAGAAATTACTTGGAACAGGTAGAAAAAGACATAATGGAAACCATAGCAGTAAATTAATATAGGGGTGCTTAAGATGTTAAAAAATCAATTGGCCTTTTTAAATGATTCCATAGACAAGGTCTTAATGAAAGACCTACAAGCTAGCAATATAGAAGAAAGTGGAACTGTAATATCCCTAGATAGTGGTATTGCTAGAGTGAAAGGTCTTAAAAAGGTAAAAAGTGAAGAGCTAATAGAATTTCCAAATGGGGTTATGGGTTTGGCATTTAATCTGGATCCAGAGTCTATAGGGGTAATTTTATTAGGAGGTTTTTATGGTATTAAAGCTGGAGATAAAGTAAGGAGAACTTACAAAGTAGCTGAAACTCCAGTTTCAGAAGAGTTTCTAGGGAGAGTTATAAGTCCTTTAGGAAAGATATTAGATGGAGGTGGCTCTGTGGTGGCAGAAAAATATTTGCCCGTAGAAAGAGAAGCACCTACCATTATGCAAAGGGCTCCTGTATTTGAACCTTTGCAAACAGGCCTTAAAGTAATAGATTCTGTTGTGCCAATAGGCATGGGACAAAGAGAACTAATACTTGGAGATAGGCAAACTGGAAAAACTACCATTGCAATAGATACCATAATTAATCAAAGGGATACAGATGTAATATGTATATATTGTTCTATAGGCCAGCAGATAACATCAGTATCCAAGACTATTGATATTCTTCGCTCAAATGATGCTATGAAAAATACTATAGTTATGATTGCAGGATCTGAAGAACCACCAGGAGTTGCATATATAGCTCCCTATGCTGCCACATCTTTGGCAGAATTCTTCATGGAGAAAGGCAGAGATGTATTAATTGTATATGATGACTTAACAAAACATGCCCAGTCCTATAGAGAACTATCACTTTTAATGGAAAGGCCACCTGGAAGAGAAGCTTATCCAGGGGATATATTCTATATTCATTCCAGGCTACTGGAAAGATCCACACATTTAAAAGATGAATTTGGAGGGGGAAGTATTACTTCCTTACCAATTATTGAAACCCAAGCTGAAAATTTATCCGCCTATATCCCTACAAATTTAATATCTATAACTGATGGGCAGATTTATCTTTCACCAAAACTATATCAAAAAGCAAACTTACCAGCAGTACAAATTGGAGTATCCGTATCTAGAATAGGAGGAAAAACTCAACTTCCTTCCTATAGAAGTATAGTTAGTGCTTTGAAATTAACTTACTCTCAATTTGAAGAATTAGAATCCTTTGCTAGTTTTGGAACCAGGTTAGATGAATCCACTAAAAAAACATTGGAAAGAGGTCGTAGAATTAGACAGGTTTTAAACCAAGAACAACATTCACCAATGGAGGTTACAGAACAAATTGGAGTTTTATTAGCTGTTACTACAGGGCTATTAGACGAAATTCCTTTAGACAGAATAGATGAAGCAGAGAAACATATATGCAAAAGCCTAAGGGAAGATAGTGGACTGAGAGAAATACTCCTAAGTGATGAGGGTTTAAGTGAAGAGGATAAGGTTGAATTTTTAGAGAAAATGAAAATTACACTGGAACGGGAGATGAATATATAATGCAAGGTTTACAAGCTATTAAAAAGAGCATAAATTCTGCAGAAAGTCTCCAGTCCATAGTAACTACTATGAAGGCTCATGCTTCTAGTAATATAAATCAATTCCAAAATGCAGCTAAAGCATCTATGGAATATAGAAAAGTATTAGATATGTCATTGTATGTAGTATTATCCCAAGAAGAAGAAATTTTCCCTTTGGAAAAAATTGTTGATGGAGAAATACTTCATATAGTATTTGGCTCTGACCATGGTCTTGCAGGAAGATTCAATGAAAGAATCGCAGATTTTGCTTTTGAAAAAATCCCACAAGCTGAAAATCACAGGCTTATAATAATAGGGCAGCAAATAGTTCAAAGGCTTAAGGGGGATTTTCAGATTCGTAGTTCTTTTTTGCAACCGCAAACAACAGACCATATTTCCACTATGGTAAATAGATTATTAGTTGAGATTGACCAGATAAGAGATGAAATTCAGGTTAAAGAAATACTTTTGTATTACAATAGGCCACAGGATGATGCCACATTTATAGAAGACATAGAATTGCTTTTTCCCATTGATTTGTCGGAATTAGTAAAAAATGCAAAGACATGGGAATCTAAAGGTCTACCAGTATATTTTATAGAAAAGGGAAAAATAGTTTCTGATTTAATAAGGCAATACTTTTTTATTACTCTATATAGAGCCTTTTGTTTTTCTTTAGCTTCTGAAAATGCAAGTAGACTTGCTTCTATGCAATCAGCTGAAAAGAATATTGATGAGCGTTTAGAAGAATTAAACTTTGGCTATAGAAGGGAAAGACAAAATAGTATTACAGAAGAGTTAAATGACATAATATCAGGCTTTAAAGCCATAAGAGAAGGGAAAAGCAAAGATTAATACTACCTATTTGATTGGTTTTTAAATAGGTAGTCATTTATTTATTGTGCCATAGTAAATCAAATGGTCTATGGCTTTATTTATTTGTTTAAAAAGGGGTAAAATGATATAATATAAATAATATAGTAGAAGGAGTGATTGAATGTTAGTAACCGGTAAAGAGATATTATTACATGCTCAGAAAAACAATTATGCAGTAGGAGCTTTTAACATAAATAATATGGAGGGTGTTCAAGCTATTATTCAAGCAGCTGAGGAATTAAATTCTCCAGTTATATTACAAGCAAGTCAAGGTGGTTTAAAGTATGCAGGAATTGAATACATAGCAGCTCTTGGAAAGTTGGCAGGAAGAAATGCAAAGGTTCCAGTAGCATTACACTTAGACCATGGTACGGATTTTGACCAAGCTATGCTATGCATTAGAAATGGTTTTACTTCAGTAATGATAGATGGATCTAGATTTCCCTTAGAAGAAAATATTGCTTTCACTAAAAGAGTAGTAGATGTGGCACATGCTGTTGGGGTGACTGTAGAAGCTGAACTAGGTAAAATAGGCGGTACTGAAGACCATATTACAGTAGATGAAAAAGATGCTACCTTTACAGACCCAGAAGAAGCTAAAAGGTTTGTAGAAGAAACAGGTGTGGACTATTTAGCCATAGCTGTAGGTACTGCTCATGGTGTATATAAAGGAGAACCAAAAATAGATTATGACAGAATAGAAGCTATTGGAAAGTTAATCCATATTCCACTAGTGCTACATGGTTCATCTGGTGTACCTGCAGA
>LSQX01397304.1_pt1 | contig 18139 bp, 11 predicted proteins | sample 654561 | NCBI WGS metagenome assembly LSQX01 (sample SAMN04489861, study PRJNA283612) | anaerobic digester metagenome | isolation source: 4 biogas reactors fed with cattle manure at either 37C or 55C with and... | place: Denmark: Kongens Lyngby | collected 2014
CGTCGGGCACAACCTCGTCGCGATCGACGACCTGCGCGTCTCCTCAGTCGCCCGCGCGCCGGAGGACCTCGGCTTTCATCAGGCGCCGCTGCAGGCCGATCCGCAGACGCTGCTGCTGCTGGACTTCGAGCAGATTGCCGAGCAGGATGGGCAACGCCTCGTCACGCCTGCTGTGATGGCGCGAGGCGATGCGCCTGCGAGCTTCGTCATAGCCGGCGGGCGCATCATCGAGGGCAAAACCGGGCAGGGATTCGCACTTACCACCGCAGCCGACGCGGAAACTGGTGAACAATAATGAGGACGCCTCAGATTGCGATCATTCTCGCAGTGATATCTCTCGCCGCGACGGTGCATGCCGCGGTGATTCGTCCCGACGCGCCCGCCGATGAGCCGCTGATTTCATGGCGCGTGCCGGTGGTGGCGGCGCCTGTGATGGCCGACGCGCCGACGATTGACGGCGTGATAGATCGCGCCGAGTGGACCGCCGCCGCGCAGCTTGCTCCGCTGGTGGCGCTTGACAGCGCCCTGATGACCGACCTGCCGCACGAGGCATGGTTCGGCTACTCGGACGAGGCGCTGCACGTGGCCTTCCGCTTCCGCCGACCGACCTTCGCACCGCCGCCGAACTCCGGCACCGACCCGCTCGGCGTCTGGCGCGACGATTGCATGGAGATGTTCCTCAAGCCGCCGGGTCTGCGCGGCGAGTACAACTTCGTCGGCAATGCCGCGGGACTGCATGAGGAGGGCCTGCGCACTTCCGCCACGGACAAGAGTTGGGCGGTGCAGTGGAGTTACGCGGCGCGGATCACCGAGACCGGCTGGGAGGGCGAACTGAGCATCCCGTTCGCGGAGATTGGGCAGTCGCCTCAGCCGGGCGAGACGTGGGGCTTCACGATCACGAACAACCAGCGCACCCCGCGCGGAGAGCCGTCTTCGTGGTCGTGGCTCCGCGAGTGGAAGTCCGAGCGCGATCTTGGCTTCCTCGTCTTCAGCGGCAGGCAGATCGCCGCGCGCGTGCTGAAGGCGGGCGAGGTGTCAGCGAGCGAAGTCGGCGCTCTGGTGGAGGTAGCGAACTTCAGCGAAGACGACGTGACCGTGCGCATTGCCGCGTCACTGCACCAGCCGAAGGAGGCGGATCTGTCGTGGTTCCGCGCGTATGATGGCGCCGCCGATCCGCTGGCGGGCGCAGGCGATGCCGAGCAGGACCTGCCCGCCGATGAGGTGCTGCCGCGGACGCTGGAGGCGTGGGATGAGGTGGCCGCCGAGACGCAAGAGGCGGTGGTAGTGCCGGCCGGGCAGAGCCGCCGCGTGCCCTTCGTACACGAGGCGCCGCGCGGGTCATACGCGCTGCACTACGAAGTCACCGATGCGGCCACCGGCGCCATCCTCGCCGCGGGGCCGCTGCCCTTCGAGCGACGGGCGCCGCTGGAGGTCGTGCTGACGCCCTACCTGCTGACGGCAAGCGCGGTCGAGGTGACCGCCGACTACCGCCGCGTGCCGGGAGTATCCGAGGGCGATGAGCTTCATGTTGCGCTGCGGCGGGCGGAGGGCGGCGATCCGCTGGCGCAGGAGCGGGTGAGCGTTGACGTCGCCAACGGGCGCTCGATCCTCGATCTCGACGTGAGTGAACTGCCGCCGGGCGACTACGTCGTGCGCTGCGAGATCGTCCCGCCCGGTGGTGAGAGCCGCGCTGAGCGCGAGCAGGACCTGAGCATCGCGCCTCCGCCCGACTGGTGGGCGAATCCGATCGGCCACCCGGAGGAGACCGACACCGTGCCGCCGCCGTGGACGCCGATGCGGCGCGATGGCACCGGCTTCAGCGTCTGGAACCGCGAAGTCGCACTGGGCGAGGCGCTGCAGCCCTCGGCGATCGTGGCGGGCGGATCGGAGATGCTCGCTGATCCGGTGCGGCTTGACCTCCAGGCGGCGGGCCTGACCATCGGCGAGCCGCGCTGCACGCTCGAGCGCAAGACGGGCATCGCGTGGGAAGCGGCGGTGAGCGCGCAGGGCCTCAGCGGCACGCTCACCCTCAGCGCCGAGTTCGACGGCTTCATGAAGTACACGCTCCACCTGCAGCCGGATGGCGCGAATGCAGGTCTCGATCGCATGGTGCTGGAGATACCGCTGCCGGGCGAGGGAGCGCAGTATTACAACCACGCTGCGCTCGGCACTCCCCCGGGGCATGACCTCGTGGAGAACCGAGGCGATGCCGGTGAGCTTGAGGGCGAACTTGCGCTGCCGTTCAGCTACAGCGTCTGGCTCGGGGACACCGAGCGCGGCATCAACTGGGTGGCCGAGGACGACCAGTGGTGGCGGCCGGCCGATGCGGAGCGTGCGATCGTCATGCGGAGCGAGGGCGACGCGGCTACGCTGCGCGTGAACTTCGTCGAGGAGCGGCTTGAGATAGATGAGCCGGTGACCTTCGAGTGGGCGATCCTCGCCACGCCGAGCAAGCCGATGAACGAGCGCTTCCTGCGCGACCTCTACCTCGTGCAGCGCGCGTTCTACCTCAACGAGGAGATGACCGGGCTTGCCGATGACACCGGCGCCTACATCCGCGCCATGGCCGATGCCGGCGCGAACGCCTTCTGCCAGTGGTCGTGGGGCGACAGGTCCGTCTGGAACGAGGACTTCTCCGCTCCGGCGTATCGCCCGACACCGCTCAACGCCATCAGGCGCGATGCCCTGCGCGAGGCGATCGAGATGTCACGCGAGGCGGGCATCGAGCACGTGATCCTCTACTCGCTCTGGGCGGTCATCACCGACTGGCAGGGGATCGAGCCGTGGTGGCAGGAGATGCCGCTGCATCCACTGCTGCCGACGACAGGCGGGTACAAGCAGTGCTCCGCGCGCCCCTTTGCCGACTGGCACCTGTCGGAGCTTGCGCGCACCATCAGCGAGGTCGGCAATACGGGCGTCTACCTCGACGGCGGCGCAAGCCCGCGGGTCTGCACCAACATCCACCACGGGCATGGCTACGTGGATGAGCAGGGCAACCTGCATGGCAGCTACGGCGTCTTCGGGCAGCGCGAGCACCTCAAGCGCATCTATCACCTCTTCCACGGTGGGATGATTGACGACGGCCTCGTCTACGTCCATCACTCCGGCGTCTTCCTGCCGGCCATCGAGTCCTTCGCCGACATCCACCATGGCGGCGAGGGCAGCGACTTTGTGATGGACGACTTCATCGGCAAGTTCTACGGCCGCCCCTTCGGCCTGCCCGTGACCTTCACGCGCTGGAACGTGCCTTGGTATCCCGAGCGGCGCATCAACTCCTGGCGGCTGTCGCTGCTGGCGGATGCGACGATCAAGGCCACGCCGCAGATGGTCGTCAGCAAGACCTCCGAGTGGCCCGAGGGCCGGCGGGAGAATCTCAACAAGGGCTACGACGATGCCTCGCAGCCGGTCTGGTGGATCTGGCAGGCGCACAAGCAGTTCCCGTTCGAGGGCTCGCGCTGGCTGCCGCACTGGGAGATCGGCGAGTTCGTGCAGATTGGGGGCGACAGCAGCAACCTGTATGCCGCAATGCACCTCAACGAGGGACAGGCGGCGCTGATGACGGTCTCATCGTTCCGCGATGAGCCGACGCAGGTTGAACTGAGCGTAGACTGGCGCGGCATGGGCTTTGATCCCGCCACTGTCACCGTCACGGACGCGATCACCGGCGAACCGGTGCCGGTCACCGCGGACGGCATGACCCTTGAGGTCCTCGGACAGAAGTTCCGGCTGCTGCAAGTGGCAGTCGCGGAGTAGCAGGTTAGTTGATCGCTCAGTCGTTGAGACGCTCGCGCCCCGGAAGGTTCGGGGCGAAGCGGCGATGCCGTCTGCGTTAGCGCCTGCAAGCAGGGGGGAGTTCGTCAATCCGTCGCAAGGTGGTGCCACGATGATGTCCAGCCGGCCTCAGAGAATCATCCTGCTCCAACTGGCCTGCGCCGCGCTGGTGGTATTGCTTGCGCAGTCTGTGTCGGTGGCTAATCAGATCGCACTGCTGGAGTTGGCGGACGAGGCGAGTCCCGAGCAGGCAGACGCGATCCTCAGCGACGCGATCGACCGCCTCTTCGCCGACGATGCCGAGCCCGTGCGCTGGTGGCGCGACGGCCGTCTCCTCGTGCTGTCCGGCGGCGAGGCCGGGGTAGAGTGCATGGCGGACGTGTTGCACGCGCGCGGTATGCTCAAGCTGCGGCCGCAGCCTCAGTTGCAGAGGACCCTGCAGATTCGCGACGGGTGCCGGGAGCGCGCCGCGCAGGCATCGGCCGACATTGCTGAGCGGATGGGCGCCGCCATCGCAGTTGAGGCGAACAGCCTCTCCGTCAGCGGCCCGGCTCCCGCGGTAGTGCTCGCCTGCAGTGAACTCACCACCAGCGGATTGGCCTACGACCTCGACACGCTCTGCTCCGAGACCGTTCAGCTCCATCATGTGCGGGACGCGGCCACGTTCGCCAGCCTCATCGAGTCTGCGCGCGAGCATGCCACGCCGCATGTGAGTATCTCCAGCTATGCGACCACGACCACCGCGCCGACGCTCCTTCTCACAGGGCCCAGGCATGAGGTGCAGGATCTTCGTCGCATCATCGCGACGATCGATGTGCCGCATCCGCAGGTGCGACTCGACCTGTGGGCATTCCAGATCAGCGGCGGAAACGCTGAGGAAGTCGCTGAGAGGGCCGCGGAGGCGCGTCAGCGGATTGATGAGACCAGTCGGCTGCTGCGGGGCTACATCCAGGCGCTGCAAGTCGCGGCCGTGAGTAACGCCTCGAACCTCGACGAGGAGACTGTGCTGGCGCAGTATGAGTCCGTCCTCGAGCGACTGTCTGAACGTGGTCTCTCAGACCAGCAGTTCACGCTCGAGGAGTTGAAGGCTTTCGCTGTCAGCCTGCAGGGGATCTCGCCGCTTCTTGATATCACCGGGGCAGTCACGGGGATCAAGCGGCCCGCGGATGACACCGGGCCGCATCCGATGGGCATCACGGAGATGATGGTCTGGCTGATCATGGGCGAGCGCAGCGGACAGCAGTTGGAGAGCGCAATGTCCGCATCCGTCGGCTCATGGCGAGGCAGGCTGCGTCCTGAGAGGGCGCAGATCCTCAGCGACTGGCATGGCCGTCCGGAGCGCGCCAGTGACGCCACCGACCTGATGCCGCAGAATCTGCTCGAGGAGTTGACCGATCCTCATACGCGCCAACAGGCGCAGTCAGCGATCAGGGACTTCCTGACGGACTACGCGGCTCAGCGGCGAGACTGGCGGAGCGTGGACCCGGAGCAACTGAGGAGAAGGACCGCCGACGCGGAGGCGGTCCTGCAGAGCGCCGTCCGGGCACTGAGCGCGGACATCAACGCGCTGTTCATGACGCCGCTGCAGGCGGAACTGCAGGAGATCGCCAGCGATGGCGGAAGCTCGGGCCTCGCGTCCTCAGGCACTACCAGCATGACGGTGCTCTCTGGCGTCGAAGCGAAGCTCAACGGCAGCGCGATGAGCTACTTCAACGTCAACTCCGCGCAGGGAGTGGAGGGGACGCTTCAGCAGGCGGATGCGCTTGCGACGGCACTCGGCACCGCGCTCCCCACGCCGGAGCGAAGACCCGGCATCTACACGGTGAAAGTAACGCTTGCTGCGGGGAAGCCGGACCAGCCGGTCGACGTCGAAGCGTATCTGACACACCTGAACGGGCTGCTCCCGCAGCTTTCGGTGCTGCAACTGGCGGAAGAGCGCGCAGTGGTGCTCAGCGGCAGCGAGGCCGATGTCGCGGCAGGCAGATCGATGTTGCAGGCGATGGGGATCGCCGCGGGGAGCAGTCCGATGCAGGCTACCGACACAGGCGGCGTGCAACTGCAGCCGATGTCGGTCGTACCGGGCTCTGCGCCGGGCATACCGACGGACCGGCTGCTAGGGCTGGCGCTCGCGCTCGGGCAGGAGCAGGAGGTGTGGTCGGCACTGAGGGAGGGGGTCGAGCTGACCTTCACCCCATGGGTTCTTCCCGGCGGCGCGGGCGCTGAGATCGACATAGACTGCACGGTCACTCACGGGGATGGTGGAGAAGAGGCAGGCGGCGACGCCAACCCTGAACTTACGCGCGTGGCGAGGCATAACGCGAACACTCAGGTCTACGTTGACGCGATGGACCTGTTTTCTCTGTCGAGTCTCAACCTGCGTACCAGTCATCCGCGCAGCGACTACTCAGTGCCCGTCCTCGGCCAGCTTCCGATTGTCGGATCGCTCTTCCGTTTCCCGCGCAGCCCGCAGCAGGTGCATCATGAGAGCGTCCTGCTGGTGCAATCCGTAGTGCTCGCCACAGGTCGGGAACTCGCCGATCTCATCGAGTTAGACTCACAAGGGGCATCGACAGAGCCAGCGGCGGCGGAATGACCTGCCACGCAGACGCCAGGGAGGGAAATTCGGTAGCAGGCTGGAATTGTTGCCGACGTGGAGGCGAATGAGTCGGCTGCGACGAATGCTTTGTCGGTGCAGCAGGCAATTGATGCATCTGCTCCTGCGCTGGCTTGCAGATGGTATAATCGTTGCATCACACAGCCGCTAACGAGTTGGAGGGAATACACATGCGCAGAGGCTTCACCTTGATCGAACTGCTCGTCGTCATCGCGATCATCGCCATNNCTGGCGGCGATCCTCTTCCCCGTGTTCGCGAGAGCGCGCGAGAAGGCGCGGCAGACAAGCTGTCTGAACAACCTCAAGCAGATCGCCACCGCACACCTGATGTACGCACAGGACTACGATGAGACCTTCCTGAGTGGCCGCTATCCCGGCTACTGCGTCTTCGGCCATGCCCACACGAGCACCGCGGCCAACGACGCGATCAACGACTACCAGGGCTGGTCGAGCCACCTGCACCCGTACATCATGAACGCGCAGATCTGGCAATGCCCCAGCGAGACGTGGACCACCTGCACCAGTGGCTCAGGGCCCGCGGTCATCACCAACGCGTACCTGTTCAACTTCGATGGTTGCGCGGCCAGGCCGGTTGGGCAGATCCGCATGCCCGCCGAGCAGATGATCAGCATGGACGGCCAGGGCTCCTTCGTGATCTCCAGCACCAACACGAGGGCCTCGGCCCTCGGCAGCAGCGGCATCGGCAGCGGCATCCGCCGCCACAACGGTGGCGCGAACATCGCCTTCTGCGATGGACATGCCAAGTGGATGGGCGAGGGCGCCATCTCCGGCGCGATCGGCAACGCCGGCGTCTGGAGCGACTTCCTCGGCATCACGATGGAGTAAGTCGGTCAAGCCGCACATTCGCAGCAACTAACGAGGGCGCCATCGCGATGATGGCGCCCTCGGTGTGTTCTGCGCAAGACTCCACGGACAGGAGTGTCCGTGGAACGGGGTGGAGCGGCACTACCCCTCGTCGTAGCCCTTCAGCGGGCGGTACCAGATGTTGCGGAAGCGCACCAGGTCGCGGTGGTCCTGCAACTCCAGCGGGCCCTCCTCGCCATGCGGCTCGTACTCGGTCAGCACCTTGTGCGAGGTGACGCCGAGCAGCTCCTTCGCGTGGTGCAGCACGATACCATTGAGGATGACCGTCACGCGCGCGGTCCTGACGAGCTTCTCGTCCTCAAAGCGCGGGCCCTCCCAGATGATGTCGTACGTCTGCCACTCGCCGGGCTTGCGGCAGGCGTTCGCCAGCGGCGGGAACTGCCCGTAGATCGCGCCGGTGCTGCCGTCGGGGTAGGTGAGGTTGTCGTAGCAGTCGAGCACCTGGATCTCGTACTTGCCCATCAGGAAGATGCCGGAGTTCCCGCGGCCCTGGCTGTCTCCGGTGATCTCCTCCGGCGCGCGGAACTCAACGTGCAGGTGACAGTCGCCGAACTGCTGCTTCGAGCGGATGTAGCCGGTGCCGGGCACGACCTCCATGTACCCGTCCTCGACCTTCCACTCCGCGGGCCCGCCGGTCTTCTTCGACTCCCAGCCCGACAGGTCGGTGCCATCAAAAAGCACAACCGCGTCTGACGGCGGCTGCCCCGGCGCCTCCTGTGTGCTCGGAGTGCCGGGTGTCACCACCGGCGGCTGCGGGCGGTTGCCATCGTGCACGTGCCAGTTGGTTCCGGGGATGATCGGGGTGTCGTCATAGCCTACATTGCCAGCCATCTTCAGGTCCTCCTGTTTCGTGTTACGCTTGAGCGACGGTCTCCGGGGCCCTCAATCCTCGAGCAGGGCCTCCGCGTTCTCGGCTACCTTGCGGTAAGCCAGTGCGTGCTGTTCGATGATCTCCGGCCGATAGTGCTTGAACCACGGGATCGAGTAGCACCGGCCCGGCATGGCCTCTGTGACCGGAAGCGAGCCCTCGCCCTGGCGCAGATCGCGGTCGGAGCTGGCGATGCGCGTCGGCTTCCCGTGGCCGTAGATGTCCGCCTCGTTGAGCAGCGGGTGCAGGTGCATCGGGAAGTTCGCACCGGGGCTGCAGGTGGTGCCCTCGGCGCGAACCGCTTCGGCGAACTTACTCAGGGGCAGGCCGCCAAGCTCCTCGGCCTCGTAGAGACCGTGCGCCGCGTACCAGCCGCCCATCGTGCTGCCTGACCCCATCGGCGGCCTGTGCTCCCTGACGCCCGGAACATCGCTGAGCAGGTCCCAGAAGTAGTTCATTGCCGCCTGTATCTCCTCCATGCGGTCGCGGTAGTGCGTTAGCTGCACGCGCCCGACCGCGGAGGAAAGCTGGTGCATGCGGTACTTGTAGCCGCCCCACGGCAGCCCGACGTAGGGCGTCAGCTCCGGATCGGTGATGACGGGCGCTTCGGACTCGCCGGTCCACTGCGTCGCCCGGGTGCGGCCGTAGTGCCCCCACGCGATGCAGCGCTCCCAGATCTGCCGGTCGTTGGTGAGCAGCATCCCGCCCTCGCCCACCGCCAGCGACTTGCCGCTCATCACCGACATCGCGCCGACGTGACCGATGGTGCCGACGAGGCGGCCCTTGTACAGCCCGCCGTGTGCGTGAGAGACGTCCTCGATCACCTTCAGATCATGCTTCTTCGCGATCTCCATGATCGGGTCCATGTCGGCCGGGTGGCCCCAGTAGTGAACGGGCACGATGGCCTTTGTGCGCTCGGTGATGCGGTGTTCGATATCGCCGGGGTCAATGCAGGCTGTGTTGGGGTCAATGTCCGCGAAAACCATGGTCGCCTGCAGGGAGAACGCGGGCAGAGCGCTGGCCCAGTAGGTCAGGCTGGGCGCGATGATCTCGTCGCCAATGCGCACACCGCAGGCCCACATGGCCGATTGCAGCGCCGCCGTGCCGCTGCTGCAGCCAAGCGCGTACTCCATCGAGTGCCACTGCGCGAAATCCTTCTCGAACTGCTGCGTGACGTCTACCCCCGACATGCCGCCGCGCCGGAGCACCTCGAGGACCGCCTGCTCGTCTTCTTCGGTGATGATCGGCCATGTGAAGGCGTCGCCCGGATCGGACCGTACCGCTTTCTCGCCACCATGGATCGCCAGTGCCTTCGCCATCTGACAACTCACTCCCATCGCATGACAGGCTTACGCTGAGCCGTGGCTTCCCGTTCAGGCGGCCAATACCTCCCGCGGCGGCAACAGCTTTGCCTACGGCAGTTCCACTACCGCTACCTTCCCCGGCGGCAGGACGACTTGCCGCCAGGGTGTCTGCCGCAGCGCCATGCCGATCGTCAGAGGGGCATCGGCATCGTTCCACAGCCGCACCTCGGCCCCCGCACCGGGCAGCAGGCGCACCAGTGACGCGACCTCCTCAGGCAGATGCTCGCCCTCGCCGTAGCGGAAGCGCACAACCGCCTCCTCCTGGCAAAGCCGCCGGGTCATCCCACCGGCGAGCGGCAGGAACGCGGCCGTCACGTTCCCGTAGCCACCATCGCGGCCATGGCCGGATGCGACCGCCCCGATAGTGCTCCCCCCGCAGCCGTGGTGCCTGCCATCGCGCAGCGCACTCGCCGCGAGGCCGATGCGGTCGCTCACCGTGCGCAGAGCGGCCGCCGCGAGCGTCTCATCGGCGGCGATCTGCCAGCCCAGCATCAGCGAAGGCGGAGGAAGCGCGGCGGTGGGGCGAAGGCCGCCCAGCTCGTTCTCCCACGCCCACCGCAGCATGTCGCTGCGCTTGCCGATGCCAGCGATTGGCAGCTTGCTGAGCGTCTCAATCACCATGCAGGGGGTCTCGGCACGCGCGCCGGCGATTGGCCGCTCGCCCACGAGCGTGCGGTAGCGCTCCGCGCGCTCCTCCAGCCGATCCGCCGCGATGGGGTTGTCCGCAAGCGAGGCATAAAGCCGGGCGGCGGTCATGGCGTAGCCGGAGATGCGCGTCTGCTGCAGGAAGGCGAGCATCCCGTCGAGTCCCACCAGCGTCTCCTCGATGCCCGCATGCAGGCGGTCCCGGGCGGGCTCATCAAGCGAGGTATCACCGGTGACGGTGCGGTAGCGCCACAGCAGGGCGCCCGGCGGGTTGGAGTAGGGATCGCCCAGCGCGGGCAGCAACGCCCGGCACAGCCGCCCTGCAGCGTCCGCGTACCGCGCTTCGCCGGTCATCTCGAACAGATCCAGCATCACATCAACCGTCCCGGCGGGCACATGCGGCTCAACGCGATCGAGCGCGGAATCGCCATGATGATGCGCCCCGATGGCGTACATCACCTCGTCATGGTCCGCGGCTGATTCGCCCGAGCGGATGACCGTCGGCGGCTCATCCGCCGGAGCATCGAGGATCGCACGCGCCCAGCGGTCGGCATAGCCCCGGCAGAGGTCGAGGTAGCGCTCGTCGCGCGAGATCTCCCACGCGATGAGCGCGATCTGTATCAGGCGGAAGTGATCGGGCACTTCGTAGCCACGCGAGCGAGGACCGCCTGTACGCTCGGTCCCGATGCGCCAACTGAGGAAGCGATGCTCGCTGTGATCGTACCAGGCCGGGATGCCCTCGACCCAGTTGCCGATGTGCTCGGCGGCGTCGAGGATCAGCGCCGCCGTCTCGTCTTCAGGGGCCACTCGCCAGAGGCGGCAGAGGAAAAAGGTGAAAATCTCCGTCTGATGGTGCGCCTCGCCCTCTCGGTAGAAGCCGTGCAGCATCTGCTCGCGCGACCATTCGGCGAAGCCGTCGCGGAGAAAGCGGGCGAAATCAAGCACCTCGGGCATCCCGAAGAGTTGGTGGAAGCCGAACCAGGAGCCGGTGAAACTGCCCTCATCGTGGCCGCCGCGATAGGGTATGAGCGATTGCTGCTTGATCGAGGTCTGAATCCAGCGGCGGATGCGGTTGCGAGCGGAGAAGAAGGCTTCGGCCCATTCGGGTCTTTGAGCTGCGACTGGTGACTGCTTCATGCCGGGAAGTTCGCTGGAATACCCTGTCGGGCCTTCTCCGGCAGGAGGCACGGGCAGCCGGTCACCGCTGGGCAGTGATGCGATGCAGACTCTCCGCGACGCCCTCGATGCCACTGCGCAGCGGGAGTTCCTTCAACCAGCGAGCGGGGATCTTCCTGCGGCCGTTATGCGCGCCGGAGATTGCCCCGGCCATGGCCGCTCGCGTATCGGTATCGCCGCCGGCGACGATGCTTGTCACCAGTGCCTCCTGGATGCTGTCGGGCCTGCGCAGGAAGCAGAAGAACGCGGCAGGCACGGTCTCGAACGCGGCGCCACCGAGGCCCAGCTCGGGCAGCGCCTCAAGCGGCGAGACGCCACTCTCGATCATCCGCGCACACTCGGAAAGCCCGTCGGACACTCGCGATGGCTCAAGCTGATCGAGTATCTCCAGCACGATCGTCTCGTCGTCAAGCTCCCCGGCGGCGGCCCGTGCGACCGCGTAGGCAACCGCGACTCCCCCGGCCAGGGCCTCATCATTTCGGTGGGTGATGACGCCACAGGTCCTGACATCCTCCGCGAGCCCGGTGAGGTCGTGGGAGTGGAAGAGCCCCACCGGGGCGACGCGCATTGCTACCCCGTTGCCGGCGGCATACTCGCCCTTCTCCCCCGCCTCATCCCACGAGGTGTCCGTCTGCAGCCGCTTCATGGCGTGGTAGGTGGCGCGGCCGATGCCCCGGCCACCGGCCTCGAACCACGAGAGGTAACGGGCGGCCATGTCGGCGCCATTCACCTCGCCGCACTCTGCGATGGACTGCGCGGTGGCGACCAGCATCGAGGTGTCGTCGGTCCACTCGCCCATGGACAGCGAGCCAGGTTGGAAGCGACCATCGTAGTAGGCCTCGGCAAGGTCGGTGCCGGAGTATCCCTCGTAGCCCGCACCGAGGCAATCGCCCGCCGCGGCTGCAAGCATGCAGCCGGTGAAGCGTGCGATACTGTCTGGTTGGGTTGTGCTCATCGAAGATCGGATCACTCTCCCGGGCTCAGGAAGGGGCTGGACGCTTCTTCTATCGCTTCACCTCGACACCGAGAACCTCCTCCATTTGCTGGAGGCCAATCTCATGAGACTGTTCGTCAAGTGCCGCCACTCTTTCAGGAAAAACGGTGACATGAAAGCCGTAGCTGATTGCATCGGCGGCCGTGTACATCACGCAGATGTTCGTGCAGACGCCGGTAATCTCGATATCCGTGACATTGCACTCGAGCAGGGCCAGCAGAAGCTCACTCTGAAAGAACGCGCTGTAGCGGCGCTTGGGCAGCACGTAGTCGCCATCCCGGGGCTTGAGCTCATCTATCACCTGCGCCCCCTCGGTGCCTCTGACCGCGTGAGGCGGGAACTGCTCGAACTCCGGATCGTGGGGCATGTGGCTGTCGCACATGTAGATGACCGTCTCACCGTACTGCCGCGCCTGTTTGACCCGCTTCGCGATCGGCTCGACGATCTTGCGAACCGTGGTACCGCACTGCAGCGCCCCATCCTCCCGCACGAAGTCGTTCAGCATGTCGATCACAAGCACTGCCTCACCCATCATCCATTCCCTCCGCCAGTGTCGTCAGAAGTTCACTGCTTCCGGATGCGCGCCTGTCCACGCCCGCACCTGCTGGAGGCTGCGCTTTCGCACAGCGTCCACAGAAGACAGATCCGCCACTATCTCTCCCTGCTCCAACAGCGGCTGCAGCAGCATCTGCGTGCGCTCGCCGCAGCCACAGGTGTCGGATACCTGTTGCGACTGTGGCATCAAGCTACGGGTGCCGCACGCCGGGCAGATCGCAACATTCTTCACTCCCGAGAGCTTGCCGCGCTTGGTGAAGGGCTTCCCCTCTATCTCCACGATGTCCATGCCGAAGTTGATCGGCGGGGCGCCCGAAAGTGAGGTGCCGACGCCGTAGCCGGACGCGAACTCGTTGTAGCGCCTGATGGAGTGCTCGTCGAGGCCGCCACTGAGAAAGAGCTTCACATGCTCGTGACCCCGCAGATCAAGCTCCCAACGCACTTCACGCATGAGCGCGAGCCAGTCCCCGCGGCGGCTCGCGGGCGTGTCCAACCGTAGCGCGTCAAGGCGCCTACCCAGCGTCTCAGCGGCTTCGAGTGCCTCGAACTTCTCGTCGCAGAAGGTATCCACCAGCGCCACGCGCGGCACACTCTCATCGATGACTTCATCGTACCAGCGCAGCGCGGTCGCGAGGTCGCCGGCTATCAGGATCAGCGCGTGCGGCATCGTGCCGGAGGGCTCGAGCCCGATAGCCTCCGCGCTGAGGATCACCGACTCTCCATCACAGCCGCCCACGTAGCAGGCGCGGCCGATCATTGGCGCGATTGCCGGATGTGCCCGCCGCGCCCCGAAGCTGATGACGCTGCGGTCGCCCGCCGCGACACGCACCCGGCTGGCGCGACTGGCGATCCCGGAGGACTGGCAGAGCAACCCCAGCAGCGCAGTCTCCATCTCCGCGAAGGTGACGTAATCGCCAGATATGCGCAGGACCGGTTCCCCACCGAGAAAGAGGCTGCCCTCGCGGGCGCAGTGGACGTCCACCGGCATCCCCTCAAGCGCCGCCGCAACCTCCTCCACACCGCACAGTACGCCCCACGTCCAGTCACCGGGAAGACTTGAGCAGTGGATCTCGGCTACTACATGCTTCGAGGTCCCCTTGCGTTCGAGGATCTCACGGGTCCTGGCGAAGTAGACATCCGTCACCCTGCGCTCGCGGATGTCGTCGAGCGACGCACAGTGAAGCATCAGGCACCATCCCCATTCCCTCACACCCCCGGTAGCAGCAACCTGCCCTGACCGGATCAGGTCTGTCACACAATCTCACCTTCGACGGCGCCGGGAGGCTTCCTGCCGCAGCGTACATGGAAGCGGGCGGGCCACCAGGGCCCGCCCGCGGGTGTTTCAACTCAGGAGAAGGTCTAGCGGAAGGAGTACTGCCACTCCACGCCCAGCCAGTCCTCGCTGTTGTCGCCGCTGATGCCGTCGATGGTGCCCATGCGGTCCCACTCGCCATTGCGATACTCAACGGTGAGTTCGCTGCTCTCCTGGACCGGATGCATGTAACCGACGGTCCAACCCGTGAACTCTGCGCTGTTGGCCGCGTCCTGCTCAGCATTGAACTCCTCGTAGCGCAGGTAGCCGACATCGCGGCGGTCAGGCACCGCGTATGAAGCCTGAGCATACCAACCATCGCGGTCGGCGCCAAGCAGCTCACCGTCGGCGTACTCCGCCTGGAAGCCCACTGGGCCGATGACGGTGTTCGGGACTACGCGGACGTAGACGTCCCACGCGCTGCGATCGGTCTCAACGCCGCCGGTGACGAAGTCGCCGGTCATCCACGATGTACCGAACTGGCCCCAGTCCTTCATCCACTTGAGGTGGATGTCGAAGTTCTTGTCGTCGTTGGCGTCATCGGCGCGGAACTGGCCGTTGTAGACGCCGGCGATGAACATCGGCTCCCATTCGCTGCCGGCGGTCGGCATCCGGCGCAGCCATACGCCACGGTCGGAAGCGCCCTGCCAGAAGAAGCCGAGGCCGTTCTGTGCGGTGCCCTCGAGGATCTTCGCGCGCTCAAACGGCAGACGCACCGAGGAGCCCTCCCAGGCCTCAAGGCCGAACCACGTCGGGGTCTGGCCCATCTGAATCTTCCACTGCTCCCCGAGCGAGTAATCCGCGAAGAGGTTGTAGATGGTGATGTCCGGGTCATTGGGGCCCACGCGCGCGAATGTGATAATCCCGCGGGTGCGGTCGTCAATGTCACCCTGGAAGGTCAGATAGAGGTCGCGGAGATCGAAGTTATCGAAACCGCTGTCGGAATTCACGTCCATGTAGCGAATGCGGAAGTAACCGTTCATGCAGATGCGGTCATACCAGCACTGGCCCTCCAGGCCTTCCTGTGCGAGAGCTATGCCCATCGTGAGAAGCATGGTGATGACCACCATGCATGTGAGTGTACGGCTCATGCTTGTTGCCCTCCCTGATCTGGGGTTTGACTTGCGGTCTACCTCGCCCCAATCCGCCCGTCCGTGGCATCCATAGTGGACGGTGCAGAATCATCCCAGCCCATTTCTCTGCGCCTCTGACATGGCAGCAGCAACCCTCCATTGCCACGCCAGAGCTTTGTCTGACGCCCGCTGTCTCCCGCGGGCCCGGCTCTACCACCTTCCTTCGATAGCAGTGAACTCGAAACTGAAGACGTGTTATTCACCTTGCGAGAACAGGCACCTCCTTCTCGCAATCACCTGAAGTGATCCTCTTTATCTCAGCGGCGTGAGCAGCAGAGCCGCGGGCTCTACGCCATCGAGCGCAATCTCGTGGCGCGTATAGCCGGTCCACGTCCCGAGAGCGCTCGCCCCCCGCGGTCCTATACGCTCCGCGGTGAAGGCCGCGCCGGCCTCCAGACCCAGACTCCTCGGGTCGAAGCCGAGTGTCACCGTCTGCGGCTCCTGCGACACGTTGACCATCGGGATCAGGATGCGCCCGTCCGCCACTCCCCATGTAGTAGCGATGACCGCGGGCGTGGTGGCACTGAGGTCGCGCCGGTGCCAATCCGCACGCACGAGCGTGTCGTTGCCCTGCAGCACCGGCGGCGGAAGCATCCGGCCTTCGTTGAAGAACTCCCGCACACTGTAGCGCAGCCGCACGAGGTCGCGCAGCCACGGTCCGGCGAAGGCGTGATCGATGACGCCCGGCTGGCTCCACCACAGTTGCGTCCCCCAGATGAAGAGCTGACCCTGCTTCTGCGCCAGCGACTCGGGCGCGTCCCAGTCCTCCGCCGACATGTAGCGCCCGAAGCCGAGCACCTTGCTCCCGTAGACCGCCGGGAAGAGTGGGACGAGGCCATCGCCGAGCGAATTGCACATCAGGTAGGTGTCGAACCAGCGGGCATACGCTTCCGCATTGCTCTCAGTCGTCAGCATCTTGTCAGGAGATACCTCAGCGATATCCTCCTGGATGCGCTCCAGCAGCGTCCAGTAGCCGTCGGTCCACCATCCGCCGCCCGAAAGCGGGTGCCCGTGGCTCGGGTCGAAGCACAGCCGCGGTCTCGCGGCCCCGATCTGGTCCATGTACACGCCATCCACGTTGAACTCGGTCATCAGGCGCATGACGATCTCGTGCAGCGTCTCGCGCCAGAACTCAGTTGCGATGCACATCGCCGCCAGCCGTTCGCCCGAGCCATAGACCTCAATGTAGGGCTCACCGTCGCGGTCGCGGGTCGCATACTGAAAGGCAGTCTGCTGGAAGCTCTCGGTATCGGTGTCCCAGAGGCGCCCGTTGATGTAGGGCGTCACCCGCACACCCGCCTCCTGAAGCTCCGCCACGCCCTCGCGGAAGCCCTCCTTCGTCGGAAAATAATGCGGGTAGTCATTGTCGAAGGGGATCTGGTGCCAACTGTACCAGTGGATGGCGCAGGGCAGACCCATGTATTCGCGGAAGCGTCTCGTTGGCTCCACTACGTTCTCTGGCCCACCGCTGGTGAGGACCCACGCGGCGATATCGTTCAGCCACTCGGGACGATCCGGCCGACCGTAGTCCGGATCGCCCTCCGGCCACCACGGAGCGCTCTCCTGCAGCCACGCGCGATACGTCTGCGTCGCCGGGTACCAGCCGCCATCCACTCGCGCGATCACCACGTCCCCGGCGGTCGCGAAGTCATTGCCCGCAACTGAGGCATTCGGCGCCGGCTCCTCGATGTCCAGCGGGATCCCGAGGCTCGTCGCATTGTCGCTGTTGATCATGCGCGCGGATGCATCCGCATCGTGGGCGCACAGGTAGAGACCGGAAGTCTCGTCACTGACCAGCAGCATCGGCAGGGCGCAGGTGCCGGATGGGTAGTAGCCGACGTAGCGCGCGCCCATGCCGTCTGGATACTCACGACCGTAGCCCTGCGGCACATACAGCGAGTCGTCAGACTGCGAATTACCGATCCTTACCGAGTGCAGTTCCGGCAGCGTTACCGCGTCGATGCTCCACCGCGTATCGTTTTCAACCGACAGCGACCAGCGCGATTCGCCGCCGGAGATGGCGCAGGTGAGCCTCGCGATGATGTTACTGAGACCATCCTGCAGAGGGCGCTCGAAGCTCGCCTCGATCGCCGCCCCGGCGGTGTTGCCACTGGCACTGGCTCGCATTCCGCTCCAACCATCGGAACTGGCGAGGCTGGCAGGGCTTCCGTCGGCGTCCGTGAGCGTGATGCGAAACAGCTCACTCGCAGCGCCCAGCATTTCGCGGCCCGCGACCATGTCGTAGAGGCTGGCGAGCTGGATGCCGGTGCCGGTCTGAAGCAGGCCGACACCGAGCTTACCATCGTCAGCGAGGAGCAATCGCCCGCCGGCGGTCGGTGGCAGCCATGTGGCGGCGCGCGACGGATCGTTTGCCGCAAGCTCCTGCAACTGCCGCGCGGCCGTCAGCACCTCGTTCACCGGCCGCCCCTGCTCCAGCGCCGCCCGCAGCAGCGTGACACGCCAGTTCAGCGCACCTGCCAGCAGCCCGCGCTGATCCGAACGTAGCATCCAGTCCTGCGCGGTAGTCGCAAGCTCATCGAAGGCGACCAGCAGACCCTCCGTCAGCACTACCGCATTCCCGGCGCCGACGGTGCCGCTCGCAACCGCGTCGAGCGCCTGAAGGGCCTCATCTTCGCTGGAGATCAGCAGCCAGCGGGTGTAGTCAATGCGATCCGTCGTCCACGCCTCCCACGGCCCGTGCAGGTAGCGACCATAGTCGTTGAGGCCATCGTAGATGAGCGTGTTGCCGGTCATCCCGAGCACATTGGGCCCCTCAACGAGCGCGCCCCACCTGGGGCTGCGATGGCCCTGCTTGTCATCGG
>LSQX01324630.1_pt1 | contig 18138 bp, 14 predicted proteins | sample 654561 | NCBI WGS metagenome assembly LSQX01 (sample SAMN04489861, study PRJNA283612) | anaerobic digester metagenome | isolation source: 4 biogas reactors fed with cattle manure at either 37C or 55C with and... | place: Denmark: Kongens Lyngby | collected 2014
TGCCGCAAGCTCATCGATGATGGATGGATTGGAGAGCCGGTGGCAGCTACAGCCTTTATGACCTGCCACGGCCACGAGAGCTGGCATCCGGATCCAGAATTCTACTACGAGATCGGCGGCGGACCGATGCTGGATATGGGACCGTATTATCTGACTGCCCTTATCTCTCTCCTAGGACCGATCGATAGGGTCACTGGATCGAGTAGGATTACCTTCCCCGAAAGAACCATCACCAGCCAGCCCAAGTACGGCAAGAAGATCCAGGTGGAGACACCCACCCATATCGCTGGAGTTATGGATTTTGCCAGCGGCGCCATCGGAACAATTATTACCAGCTTCGATGTATGGAGTGCCAACCTGCCCCGGATAGAGATCTACGGCAGTGAAGGGAGTCTGCAGGTTCCCGATCCCAACACCTTTGGCGGTCCGGTGCTGGTCCGCCGCTGGGACGCGGATGAATGGAGCGAGATTCCCCTCACCCATGGCTACGCCGAAAACAGCCGGGGAATTGGATTGGCAGATATGGCCTATGCAATTCGCTATGCAAGGCCCCACAGGGCCAGCGGCGAGATGGCCTACCATGTGCTGGATGTCATGCACGGTTTCCTCGATGCTTCAGAGAGCGGAACCCATTACAAGCTGCCCAGCACCTGTACTCGGCCAAGTCCCCTGCCCGTGGGCCTGCCCCATGGAAAGCTGGATAAATAGAGTGGACCGGAATTATTACACCGAAAAGCCAGTGGCGGTATCCGTCACTGGCCTTCCTTTTTGCAACAAACTGCGCCGCAATTAGCCGCCCTAGCCCTTGATGGCACCAGCTGTAATTCCCGATACAAAGTACCGCTGCAGCATAATGTAGATGAGCAGAACCGGAACAATTGATATGAGAACACCAGCATTGATAACTGGATAGGAGGCAGAAAACTGTCCCTGGAAATACATCATGCCTAAAGGTACAGTCTTCCACTTATCGGAATGAACAAATATCAAGGCCATCATGAACTCATTCCAAGTGGCTAAGAAATCGATGATAAACAGCGCTGATATTGCCGGTTTTGCTAAAGGCAGGATAATGTTCCAATAAATTCTGCCGTCAGAGCAACCATCAATGTAAGCTGCGTCTATTAATTCATCAGGAATAGTGCGGAAGAAACCTCGACAGACCAGAATCTGCAGTGGTAGACCGTATGCTATGTATGGGAAGAACAGTCCTGCAAGGGTATCCAACAACCCCATTTTCTTGAGCAGAATGCTGTTAGGAAGCAGCGTGACATGGAGAGGAACTCCTATCCCCGCCAAAAACATCAGAAAGAGGGTGTCCCGCGCTCGGAAATTCCACTTAGCCAGCGGATAAGCTGCCAAAGATGCCACTAAAATACCTGCCGGCACCTTCGTCACACTGATCAATATGCTATTACTATAGTATACATTGAATCTCCCCAGATACCAAGCTTGTCGAAAACCATCGAGACTCAGTTCCCTGGGTAGCGAAAAAACCCCTGACCTCATCAAGTCTCCTTGAGTTCTAATGGCAGTAAACACTACTATGACAAATGGAAAGAGAAAGATAGCTGCCACAATTGTCAAGACTATGTATAGAGCCCAGCGTTCCCATGTCTTTAATTGCGTCATTCAGCGCACCCCCCTGCTCCCTAACGACGAGACATAGCTCGGATATAAGGAAATACCAAGATAAGGCTAACTGCTGTCAGTACCCAGGCAATGGCCGAGCCATAACCAGCCTTATTGTATATAAATGTATTGAAATACATCCAAGTCGACAGCACCTGGGTAGCACGGCCCGGCCCACCCCAAGTCATGGAGTAAATAAGGTCAAAGACCTTTAGTGAATCTACTACCACCAGGGAAATTACAATGACAAACGTTTCCCGCAGCAAGGGAACTGTAATGTGTCTGAATATCTGGAATCTACCAGCGCCGTCAATTTGCGCTGATTCATACAGTTCTGCCGGTATATCCTGTAGTCCAGCCAAGAACAAGATCATAGGAAACCCAGTGCCTTTCCATATTCCTGTCGCGATTACCGCATATAATGCAGTTTTCGGGTCAGCCAACCAGCCCCGGGTGAGGCGGCCTAAGCCCATTTCCCTAAGAATGGCATTTAATGCTCCAAACATTGGATTGTAAATCCATGCCCATATAATACCTACGGATATCATCGGCAGTACCGCCGGCGAATAGTAAATAGAGCGATACAGCGTCTTACCAGCCATATCCCGGTTTACGGCAATGGCTAAAAGCAACCCGAATGTTACTGGAAACACCAGTGAAAATCCCATCCAGACCAGGTTGTTCCTTAACACCCTGGCGGAAATAGGATCCTTAACGAAATCAACATAATTACGCAGCCCCACAAAGGTCATCTCGGGAGCTAAGCCGTTCCAGTCATGGAGACTAATCATGAACGAATGGAACATCGGATAAATCATGAACATGCCGTATATAACCAAAGCTGGCAGCAGGAACCAATAACGGCTGATGCGGCGCAGACGCCTTGAAAGGTCCACAAGAACACCTCCCTGTTGCTGGGGTAACCACCTGAGCAAAGGCAACAAAACCAATGATATGATACATCTAATAGGGAGGTGCCGGCCTGCACCTGCAGGCCAGCACCCTATTCTTCTTGTTCTTACTGACTAGCCTTCCATTCTTCTACAGCCTTCTGGAAGTACTTCGCACCGCTCTCCGGAGTAAAGTCTCCGGTGACCAAGCCGTCCTGCACTTCAAAGAAGTGGTGCAGCAGCTCAGCTTGGAAGACCTGGTCATGGGGAGGATATGTGGCATCGAGAGTCGTCAGCACTTGACGCCATTTGTAGGTGTTAGGCAGCTGCTGTGGATCCGGAGCAACTCCAATTGTACCGGTGCTGCCAAAGGCGGTTCCCAGACCCCTTTGCTGTACCTCGCGAGAGATTATCCAGTTGAGAAACTCTGCTGCTTCTTCCTTGTACGGTGTTACAGAGGATATCATGAACTGCTCGGCGAATCCGGAAATCCGCACCGGGTCATGATCAGTTGGGTTGAGGAAGAAGCCAAAGTTGTATGGGTCCTGCCCATCATTAATCAGTGTTGTCTCCATCCAACTGCCCTCGAATACCATCAAAGCCATACCTTGATACCATGGGATCCGTGCATCGTCGGGAGCGACCATCAAGAACCCTGGGGTGATCCAGTCATTATCTACCCACTTCTTAAACAGCGAGTAGGCTGCTACTACCTCGGGGCAATCCCAACTGGTCTCCAGTCTATTGAGCTTATCGTGCAGCTCGGGGCCGCAAGTATGTTCGATGAGGAAGTCTAGCAGCCTCATAACCTGCCAGTTATACTTCCCACCTAGTGACAAGGGATATATTCCCTGACCCCTTGCCTTCTGGCAAAGAGCCTCCAACTCAGCATAGGTCTGGGGCTCTTCTAGTCCCAACTGGTTCATCAGATCGGCCCTGTACCAGAAAGTCATTCCATGGGTCGACACCGGCACCCCGTGCACACGGCCGTTCCGTACGAGGGCATCAACAGCCCATGGAATAAGGATTTCGTCCCAGCCGTACCTTTCATAGTACCGTTCTAGGGGCTCCGCAAACCCAGAGTCGATAAAGTAACCTGCCAACTCTCCTGCCCACTCAAAATATACGTCTGGACCGGATCCACCTGCAAATCCCGTCTGGAGAACTTCCTGGTACAAAGCGGCTCCAGCTCCAGCCATCACTTCATGGACAATCTCAACATCAGGGTTTATTTGGCTGTACTCTGCAAGAAGCGCGTCCAAATGCTCCTTTTGCTCGGCGCCCCATACGGTCATGAGCCGCAGGGTAATGGGTGCAGCCATGGCCTGAATGGAAAGGGCTAACACCAAGAGCAGACAGACACTTAACTGTACCAACAAGGAACGATTTCTCATCCTACCCACTCCTTCTTGAGGTAAATGTCTGGCAAAAGCTCCCCTCGGAATCCACCATACCATCTGGGTACCAGCTACTCACTTAGATAACTAGCCTATAGGCCTCTCCCCCTTCCCAGTTCTGCTACCAACGCTCTTCACAAAAGAGTTCCAGTTTTGCAAAGAAGTCTTCATGGATGAATCTTGCATCTATGGTTTCATATACTCGAATTGGCCGGTTCTGACCAGTGTGGATGTAGAACATCTGTTCATTGAATAAAGGCGCTGGACGCCACTGCCAACGACCGCAATCGGGATACATGATGACACCTACAGCAGGAGAATCGCCCAAAGAACGGTACTCGATGGGACCATCGAAATTCTCCCGATTCCACTCCACCAGCTGTTCAACTAGGTAGCGCCCTAGGGGCCCGCAGTGGTACACACGCCTCACCAGTTCAGCATAGCTAACCGGCATCTGTCTATAGACAGTCATGGGAATCTGCCACACTTCAACTTTAGACTTAAATACTACGTTAGCTGCGGTAACATCGTTGGAGAGGTTAAATTCCCACCCTCCTATAGGCCACGGACCACCACCGATCCAAATCACCCGAACGTTCCGCTCCTGGATCTTGGGCTCCATCAAGATTGCAGATGCCATATCTGTCAATGGGCCGTAGAAGGCTATATGGAGGGGCCGCGGATCATCCCGCATCGCTTCCTTGATGATCAACTCCGCACCAGGGGAGGGTACGGGTGTTTCTTCATCAGGTATAGCCCGGGGGGCGCCGTTGGCAACAACTACCCGGTCCTGCCAGCCCATCAAGTCCAGTAAGAGATCGACCTCGGCTCGGCTGGCCTCCATGCTTCTATCGGTCTTTCTCGTACCGAAGTGCGCCGGAATGATTCCATGGATTTCAAAGCTTGGGGTTAGCAGTGCATGCACTATGGCAAACTGATCGTCGGCCTCATTCTTTGCATCGGTATTGATGATTACCCGTGCCCGCTTTTCCTTCGGAAAATTGAACTTCACGTTTTCATCAACTCCTCTAATGAAATCTTGAATCCCTTAAGCCCAATCCAACGACCGCTTCACCGCTTCATGCCAACGCTCCATCAATGCAGCAACTGCAGCGGGGTCCTTCTGCGGTAAGAACTTCTCATCAACAATCTCTTCGTGGAAGTGAACAAGGTCGGACTGCTCCCAGATTCCTGCGACCAAACCGGCCATTGTAGCAACACCCCTGCCAGAGGCTTCGGGATTAGACGTAGTGAGTATGGGGCGCTGAAGCAGATCTGCTTGCAGCTGCATCAAGTATCGGTTTCGAGAGGCGCCTCCTCCACAGAAGACTGAACCATCTTTTAGGGGGATGACCTTTTCGATGATGTCATAGACATCTTTCACCTGATAAGCAATTGCATCCAGCGCAGCCCGCACTATATGCTCTCTCTTAGTACCTCGAGTAATGCCAACAATCAAGCCCCTTGCCCGTGTATTCCACCAGGGCGTACCCAATCCCGTAAAAGCGGGGACAAAGTACACGCCCCCCGTATCAGGCACACTTTCAGCCATAGCCTCCGTGTCTGCTGGATCGGCAATCAAAGAGAGACCTTGATATAACCACTCGATACCAGCACCGGTAGCGTGAATGATCCCTTCCAATGCATAGGTTGTTCTTCCGTTAAGCTGCCAGCCGACTGTGGCTGCTAGCCCGTGGGATGGTGTTACAGATTGCTCGCCTGTGTTAACTAACACTGATGACCCAGTGCCGTAGGTCACCTTTGTATCCCCCGATGAAAAGGCTGTTTCCCCGTATAGAGCAGCCTGCGAGTCCCCCATGATGGCTAGTATGGGTATGCCGTCCCGCACACCCTCTACTCCAGTAGTAACGCCCACCTGTCCTCCACTGGGTACTACAATCGGAAGACACTCTAAAGGTACTTTAAAGATCTCAGCTAGTTCCTCAGACCAAGATAATGTGTTAATATCAAGCAGCTGGGTTCTGGAAGCATTGCTGACGTCCGATACGAACGTCGAGCCTGCAGTAAGTTTCCACACTAGCCAAGTATCGATGGTCCCCAGCCGTATCCTGCCTTGGCTAATAAGCCGGTCAGCATTGTCAATTCTTGATAGCATCCACGCCATCTTCGTTGCAGAAAAATAGGGGTCTATGGGCAAACCTGTCTTGGCAATCACCAATTCCTCTACACCTTGTGCCGCCAATTCTCTGCACATATCTTCAGTTCTGCGACACTGCCAGACAACTGCTGGGTGAAGAGGTTTGCCGGTTTGGCTATCCCAGAGAACAGCTGTTTCCCGCTGGTTAGAAATTCCCATGCCGACTACATCCCATGATCTAGCTGTAGCCTCCTGTATCATCTCACTGAGAACAGCTCGTGTGCTTTCCCAAATTTCTTCAGGATCTTGTTCTACCCACCCCGAACGGGGGTAGTACACCCGCAGACGACGATAAGCTTGCTTAACAACCCGTCCTGCTTTATCCATCAACAGAGCACGAGTACCTGTAGTGCCCTCGTCTAATGCGATGATACACGGCTCACCCATGAGAGCTCCCTCCAGTAACATATACTGTCAGAACTTCCCCGCATTACATTGCTCTATGAAACTGCGTATGGAATCTCTTATCTGGTTGACGGTCAAACCATAGTGAGCACGAATAGCTTCCGGCGGTCCTGCAATGCTGAACGCAGAAGGAAAGCCAAGCCGCAATACAGGCATGGGATTATGCTCAGATAGAACCTCAGATACAGCACTACCCAATGCCGTCTGAACAGCATGCTCCTCTACCGTAACGGCGCAACTAGTCTCAGCAGCCACCTCGACGACTCCAGACACATCTATGGGAGAGAGTGTGCTTACATTAACTACACTGATGGAATATCCGGCCTTTTTCAGCTGGTCGGCTGCTTCCAGTACTCTCGCCACCATCCGACCGGAGGCGAAGACCGCACAATCGCGACCCTTTCGCAGAACTCGAATCTTGCCCAGTCGAAAGTCACCGGGCATATTAAGACTATGTGGAACATCACCTCGATAGAGACGCAGGTATGCAGGTTCCTCCACGCTTAAAAGAGTCTGTACAGCTGCTTCTGTTTCTTCGTGATCTGCTGGAATGACTACGTAGAAATTGGGGAAGGCCCGGTACAACCCCATATCTGCCAATGCGTAATGTGTCACCCCTAATGGTCCATAATCTACTCCCGAGGTATTTGCAACAAGCTTTACATTGTGCCTAGAGTAGATAACGTCGTTTCTAATCTGCTCAGTTGCCCGCCAACTGAGGAAACATGCAGCGGAACACACCCACGGTTTGAGGCCAGCCGCCGCTAAACCAGCAGCGAACCCAACTAGATTTTGCTCAGCAATACCGACATTAAACAGCCTCGCCGGAAACCTTTGTTGAAACCCATGTAGATACGACGAACCAACAGAATCATTGACGACTGTAACTAGTTCTGAATCCCTCTGCGCGGCAGCTGTCAGAGTCTCTGCGAACGTTGCACGAATGTCTGCCATCCAGGTTCATTCCCTTCTATAGCAGTCAATGTTTGCATAATCTCTTCTTGCGCCAGCCTCTGCTCTTCAGCAGAGGGAACCTTATGGTGCCAAGCCGGGTTGTTCTCCATGAAACTTACACCCCGCCCCTTCACGGTCTCAGCTATAATGACCCGGGGCTTGTCACTCTCTTTGTCTGAACTAAATGCCCATATCAGCTGCTCCATATCGTGACCGTTGCACCGAAAGACGTTCCAGCCAAAGCTCTCCCATTTGGCCGACAGGTTTTCAAGTCGAACGGTGCTCTCCGTGCAATTCCCTTGCTGGAGCCCATTTCTGTCAACGATGGCAATCAGGTTATTGAGCTGCAGGTGGGATCCCAGCATGGCTGCTTCCCAATTGGAGCCCTCCTGAAGCTCTCCATCACCCAAGAGTACGAAAACCCTAGGAACAGCTGACTCACGTTCCGCCTTCATACGTAATCCAGCGGCTAGTCCCGTTCCAACCGGGAGCCCATGGCCAAGTGATCCGGTACTGTGCTCAATTCCGGAGAGACGGCTTCTATCGGGATGCCCGGGAAGATTGGAATCTAACTCCTGATAACTATCCAACCAAGATTCGGGGAAGAAGCCCCTAGCTGCCAAAGTTACATAGAGGGCACCGGCCGCGTGGCCTTTACTTAGAATGAATCGGTCCCGTTCTACCCATGTTGGATCATCTGGCCTAATGCGCAGCACTTTGAAATACAAAACCGTCAGGATATCAATACAGGAAAAATCAGCACCAATATGTCCCTTCCCTGCACGACAAGTCATCTGCAGTATGATGTTTCGGGAACGATAACTCTGAGCATATAGACTCTGCAGCTCGCCAGCAGCAAGCACAAGCGTATTTGACCCGCAATCACACTTACGATTGTCCGCGGGATTGATCTTATCGGTCTTCATTCAGTACCTCTCTCCTCTTGTGGAAAAGCATCACAAATGTTGAGCGCGATGAACTATTTTGTGCTATTATGTTCTTAATGGAAGGAAGTTCTGTGCTTCTATGTTTCTATTTCTGACAACAGTTTCCTGCTTAGAAGGCTGATTATTTTCTAATTATTGCAGGTAAGAGTTTCAATTATTTTTCAAGCTGTCGTTTGCTTCATTTGAGGAGAGAACACTTAATGAAGGTATTTCTTTCCCTAAGTACACAGAATGTGTATAATGAATTATAAATGGATTCAGAGAGCAACAAGAATAGAGCTGCTTGATGCCGCTATTCTTGGTATGAGACGGAGGTATCTCGTGTTACCTGAAGAACGAAGACAGTACATTTTGGCTATCCTTGCTAGGAACGGTGCCGCCACAGTACGAGAGTTGGCCTCGCGCTTTGATGTATCCCTAGTGACCATACGGAGAGACTTGGACCGTCTAGAGAAAGATGGATTGATCATGAAAACTCATGGCGGTGCTGTCTCCCTGGGAGTTAATACCCATGCAGAGCTTCGATTGAGTGAACGTGAGCAGCAATTTCAACAAGAAAAAGATCGAATTGGAATGAAAGCGGCCAGTATGGTTCACCCAGGTGATACAGTCATCCTAGATGAAGGCTCCACTTGCTTAGCTATAGCACGCTATTTACGGGTTCAAGACGGTATCACCATAATTACCAATGGTATAAGGGTAGCTGCAGAAGTCCTGGGCAATCCAAAAATCTCCCTCATCGTCATCGGCGGAATCTGCAACCATGAAAGTGCAATGCTTTACGGGCCTGACACAGAAAAAGCCTATAGTAAACTGAGGGCTGACATATACTTCATGGGAATTGATGCCTTTTCTCCAGAACACGGTATCATGGATGGCAACTTCCTCCAAGTAAGCCTGAAACAGATTAAAGCTGATATTTCCAATCGGGTAATCGGAGCGGCTAATCAAGCGAAATTTGGGCGGCGAGCCGTTGCCCGCGTAGGCCCCCTTGACATGCTCGATGCTTTGATCACAGATGGCCCTGTCGAACAATCTCTACAAGAGTGCCTACGCGAGCACAATATCAGCTGCATTGAAGCTTAGCAATCTCACCTACCAATCCATAAGACCCAGTCCTGCTGGTCGGGTGTAGTGAGCGAATCGGAAAACTGCATTTTCGCCCCCCACTCCCCTGTGCGGGGGTTATACCAGCGATAGACACCAGGCTGCCAATCTTTGCAGCGGATCGGAATACTGCCCCCTACAGGGGTGTAGACGACTGCAAAATCATTTGTTTCAGCCTTGGCCGCGGCGATAAATCTAGCTGGATTTGCATCACCGGGTTGGGTTTCCAAGAGTTCAGGAGCGGGGCGCAGTGTCCACCATTCCAGAGCAGAGAAAAACTCCTTGAGATGGGTGACGGAAACAGCGCCTGGGCTGTCCAATCCTTTGTACCAGGATGGCGCCGAACCTGTCTCGGGATGATCTAGCGGCACTCCGGGTTCCTCCATCCAAGGCCAAATACCGTGATGACCATACGTGACTCCTGCAGTAGGAGAAACCAAGAGGCTCCAGTATAGAGCCCGCCTGACTTCATAGGCTTCAAAAGTGCGTTTAGAGTGATATGAATGATGTGCCTCGTAGTTAGGCTCCTGATTGATAATCGGCCGGTGAGGTTCATTGACCCAGTCTTTAGCTGGAGGTCCTTCCACTAACCAACGCAGATGTTCATCACTGTCGCCGTGACCGCTTTGATAACTAACAAAATCAAACCAGCTTTCACCGCGGAATTCGTCTGCTACCCAGTGCTGGCCTCCTGGGTGCATAGTCACGAGGTTTGAGGAGTTGTCTCCAAATAATGCGCGCCCAATGCGCCTCCAACGTTCGGCTTTCCCACCTCGATAATCACCGTCACCGCCCAGCATCCATATTACCCGGTAAGCACCGTAACGAGCTACGAGGTAACGGGCGAGGCGTACAGCATCTTCTTCAGGTAGATAATGGCCCGGATCTTTTTCTGTACACGCCCACAGCAAGACTAAGGCCGCGACTAGCCCATGGCGATTGATGGTAGCCACCTTGTCGTCCAAACGCTGGAAAAACCCTGGATTGATTCTAATAGGTTTTTCCCCTACAAAAGCTTTCTCACCCAGCTCATCGGCAGGAAATGACCGCCAGTGAGTGAGTACGCACTGTACTGCGGTAAAGCCCTGCTCCTTACGGACAGCAAGATATCGTTCCCAGTCCGATAGTTTCGCCTTAAGGACTCCATTCCAAGCCGTATCGGCCAAGTAGAAAAACGGCCTACCGTTCCCATCCTCTAGGTGAAATCCGTCAGCTGCAACTCGAAGCCTTCCTGGGCTAAGGGTAGGATGTTGAGTCTCCGGCACACTTACCTCAATGGAACCAGCCATCTGCTCCGGGAGAAAACAGCCATCGCGGGCATCCACTCGATAATCCCATAATCCCACTTCTGGTAAAGCTGCCCGCACACGCCAAGTTCTTCCCCCATCCCAGAAGGCAGCCGCTTTGACCACCCTGCCTTCGCCAGAAACAAACTCAATCTCTTTAACTACATCCCCGCTTCCGTCTGCCATTGACTGAACACTCTTTAAGACACCTTCGATGATTCCACAATCCTGTCTTATGATTTTCACACCTAACCCTCCTGAAGAGTGTATAATGGCCTTTCATTGGACCCATCTCATACAGGACCCATCTATTGGGACTATCGACCCCATTTCTCATTGAGCTGCACGAGCCTAGCGTGAAAGCTCTGCAGGGCAGGATAAAGTTCTCGATAAAGCTCAAAGAGCTCCTGATACTTCTCCTGCATCCGGGGATCAGGCCAATACTCTTTGTCCAGACCAACTGTGACTCCTACTGCCTCTTGGAGTGTATTGTAGATCCCGGCCGCAGTCCCGGCCAGCAGAGCCGCGCCCAGACAAGCTGCTTCTCTAGTCCGCAGGGTTGCAACGGAGCAACCGGTAATGTCTGCCTTAAGCTGTAACCAGGCTGAAGACTGAGCTGCTCCTCCCACGCAGCGAAGGGAATGGATCCCTAAGCCTGCCTCAGCCATGGTTTCTAGGTTGATTTTCATTTCATATACTTGGGATTCCATTATTGCTTTTGCTAGGTCGTGACGAGTTGTAGATAAGGAGAGACCAGCCACTGCACCCCGTGACCAGCGGTCACAGCTCGGCGTACCGCTGCCGTGGAAGTGGGGAAGCATCATTACCGGGGATGGCCCTGATGGGGTCTTGGCAATGATATGGTCGTAAGCATTCCTCTCTTGCGCCTTTGCCTCTTCCGCCTCGACCGCTACAAATTGATCTCTATACCACTGCATTACAATACCTGCGGTATGGTTAAGGGCAAAGGTGAAAAACATGCCGGGGACTACGTGATAGTAACAGGGATAGAAACCATTATACATAGACTCATTCAAGAGAGGACGAGAAAACGTTGTAGAGATCACTTCTGCTGTCCCATGGGAATCCAAAGCTAAGTTTTCCTCTATTATGCCTGCTCCCAATGCTGCACAAGTCTGATCATGGCTACCCGCTGCTACTATCACCTTCGGCGAGACTCCGATACGGTCAGCCACCTGGGGCAGTATTCTCCCAACGATGGTACTAGACGGAACGGCCTCAGAGAAAAGTATTGGGTCAATATCAACTGCTTTTAGGACTGTAGCTGACCATGAGCATTCTTTGAGATCAAAAGCCATAGTACGAGAGGCCATGGAGTAATCAATTGCTGCCACACCACATAACCTGAGCAAGAAGAAATCAGCGTAGGTCGCAAACTTCCAGGTTCCAGCATAGACCTCCGGCTCGTTCTCCTTCACCCACATAATCTTAGTCAATGAGTTCATGGGATGGGAGCGCATCCCTGTTATTTGAAAGAGCCGCTCGCCCCCAATTAGGTTGGCGATAGCTTCCGCCTGGCCATATGAGCGATAGTCCATACCTAGAAGAGCTGGACGCAAGGATTGACCCTGCTTGTTTAGTGGAATGACAGCATCCCCCTGAACTGAAATACTGATGACGCCAATATCTTTAGAATGGCTGGCAGCCACTGCTGCTGACATAACCTCTAAGGCAGAATGCCACACCTGCTCGGGTTCTTGTTCTGCCCAATTGGGGCGAGGGTAGGTAATGACAAGCTCTTTATAGCTACTGCCCAATATCTCTCCCGTGGGGTTGAACACGATAGCTTTACAGCTGCTAGTGCCTATATCAACGCCCATTATATCCATTAGCGGCTGCCTCCCCCTGGTTTAAACAGTCACCATCTGATCTTGTAACCGGCGTAGATGTAAGAGTAAGGAATCACCATCAAGTCTTACATCATCGTAAGTAATAACCTCATCTATGCCCACATCACGGGTCAGCACAGCGCCTTTGGCAAGACCTAATGGTAAGAGTTTATCCCGCCTAGCTACTTCGGCAAGCTCGATGCTTCCCCGATAACAGTAACCTCCAAGGCCATCCAAGACTTCACCGGCCTTGAGATCCCGCTTAGCTACGGCGATACACTCGGAAGTCAGATGGCCCAAGGGCTGCATAGTCGCTTCGCTGTAAATCACAGCTTGTACAGCCGTCAGCGGTGTTTCTATGCTGCATAAATGATAGGGCCTAAATAACAAGTAGTTGGGACCAGTGCCCATATCTCGCTGGACCAAACTGCTAATCAAGCGAGGATGCTTTGTAGTGACAACCACAAATACACCGGGATTAATATCGCCAATTGCATAGTCTACCACTCCGGCTTTATTGAGAATCCCACCCTGTTCCTTTAGGCAAAACACACTTTTCAAGTCCTCGAGATTACACCTAGGTCCATGCATACCCCGTACATCAGGAACGAGACCTGTTGCGTTAGACACAGCTGCCATTTCAACCATAGTCTTGGTGCCATCGACAAACTCAGCTAACATATGGGGGTTCATGCCGCGAACTAATGCTTTATCTCGCAGACTGTCAGGGGTTGCATATATATCCAGAGGATTGTTTTTTCCCTTACCTGCTGCGATTACTTCAAAACCCAGTGCCTTAGCAAAACGGTAAATATCCATAATGGCAGCAGGTTCATCTCCAGCAGCTAGTGAATATATGACTCCGGCGTTACGGGCCATTTGGCTGAGAATAGGCCCTATAGTGACATCGCATTCCACATTCATCATCACAATGTGCTTCTTGTGCTTGATTGCATTCCAGGAAATTCTCGCTCCCATCTCCGGCGAACCGGTGGCATCTATGACGACCTGAATTGAAGGCAAGGATGTGGCCAATTGGGCATTGGTGGTTCCAACCATCTTTCCTGCCCGAAGCGCCCGATCAGCTTCCTCAAGTTCGTCGGTATAAACAACATCTGCTTGACACTCGGAGACCTTCAAAGCCGTCTCTACCCGTTCCCAGCTGATATCCACCACCACTGAAACACGAATGCCAACCATTTCTTGTACCTGTGCTAGAATGTCAGTGCCCATCTGACCGGCTCCTACCAAGGCAACTTCGATGGGGGTACCAGCCTGCTGTAATGCACGGAGTTTCTCATCAACAGCGTTCATACTCTGCCCCCTTTTCCGTCAAGGATGAACCACTATCTTTAGGGCTCGCCCCTCCTTAAGATCCGCGATTGCTTGTGGTATTTCAGCCAGTGATACGGTCTTAGTAATGTACTTAGCCGCGCGGATTTTCCCTGTAGCTATCAACTCCAATCCAAGCTTATGCATGGCAGCCGGATAGGAGAAAGAACCCCTGATTATCAACTCGTTGTAGTGGATCAAGTTGCTGTTGATTGTAGTCATCGGTTTCTGTTTTGGCAGCCCGCCAAATAGGATAACTTGCCCACGTTTTCTCACCATCTCTACTCCCTGAGCCTGGGTCTCTGCTACCGGGTTGGCCGCGATGGCTGCATCAGCTCCAAAGCCGTTGGTAATTCTCATCACTTCACTAACAGGATCTTGCGAGGCCGCATCAATAAGGTGATCTGGTTCAAAGCGTTCAGCAAAGGCTAATCGGTCAAGACCCACCATTATGACCTTGGATGCACCTCTGGCGCGGGCTACTTCGAGATGCAAACATCCAATGGGACCATCACCAATCACAACCACTGTATCTCCCAAACCGATATTTGCATCGTGTTGGGAAGCTAACACCGATGCCGCCGGTTCGGCAAGGGTAGCCTCGTCAAAACCTACTCCCTCTGGTATTGGATGCACCATCCCTCGGGCTAGAATAGTCTCATTTAGTTGGATATACTCTGCAAACCCGCCTGGCCAGTGGGTACCGATCATGCGGTGGGCAGCACAAAGGTTAACTAACCCCCTAAGACAGTAATAGCAGGTACCACAGCTGACATCAGGAGCAATAGCTAACCTTTGGCCTACATAGAATGAATCTGACCAAGCTCTTCCAACCTCTTCTACAATACCAGCTATCTCATGGCCCATGATCTGTTCCTCCACGTTACCCCGCAGTCCGGCATGGTAGTTGCGGACATCGGAACCACATATTCCACAGGCCTTTACTTTTATTAGGATATCGGTCTCGCCGCATGAAGGCTTCTCGAGTTCCCGCATTACCAAGGTTCCTGGCCCAGTTAGTACAGCTGCTTGCACCCTGGCGACTCCTTTCTCTTAGGCTAATTCCGCTGGTGCTGCGGCTATCTGTTTTCTGACAACTCCAGCTTCAGTCTTTCGCCCACAGCACCCCCAGGATGGATGTTCGCAAACTCCTCACGACTGTATGCCCTACTGTGCATCACCGCTATGGCAATAGCATCAAAAACAGCTATTACCGCAAGGGTACTGCAGGTAGCCAACATATTGAAGGGGCAGGCTTCCCGCTCTACCTTTATCTGCAGTACAACGTCAGACCCTTGTGCAAGGGGAGAACCTTCATTTTCAGTAACTGCTATTAGGTGCGCGCCTCGTGCCTTGATGAGGGGAAGAATCCGCAGGATTTCCTGCGTCTTGCCCCCCTTAGAAATCGCAATGACAACATCTTCTTTACAGACAGCACCTAGTGCCCCGTGTGCCCCGTCCGCCGGCGAAAAGGCAAAGGCGGGGATCTGAACACAAGCAAGTGTATGGGCGATTTTATGGGCAGCTGCGGAGGATGTTCCCAAACCCATGAGCAAAATCCGGCCCTTGCACTCCAGAAGCAACTTGGTTACCCGGCTAAGTACATCCATATCAACACTTTTGATCAGTGAAGACAGTGCCTGGCCCTCGTCCATCCATACACTCTTTGCAATTTCATATAATCGACCTTGTTCCATCCAGCTTACCCCCGATGAAAATACACATCCCATCCGAAGTAGGTTTCAAAAGCTTCAGCCAGAACTGCTGCAGTCTGGGAGAAATTGACGGCTACGTGGTGCTCAAAACCATATTTACATATGTGTCTCATCAGGTTCTGTAGACCAACGACCTTCGCGACACCTCGACTGCCGAAGGTGTTAAGAGGATCGTCTGTAAATGAGCCTTCGCCTACGTAAGCTCGAATAGCCCCTGCACTATCATCTGTCGATACACGGGCGAAGGTAAAGTGCCCCGATTTAACACGGCCGTTAATGCCTCCACAGCAGTTTTCTTTCCCCAGTGTTCTAGCCAGTACATTACAGTGATCTATCTTGGCCTCGGAATAGAAGGAGCGGGGGAAGTTGCCACAGTGGAATAAAATACACTTTTCCCTATCTCTTGCGTAGTTATTGTTCCAATCCATTAGAGCACTGGGCTGTCCAGATGCCTGCTGCAGAGCATACATAGCTACTAAGCCTGTAACATCAACCTCACAAGCCGCGGGACAGAGGCCTTCACCCAGCAGACTCATGACAGCGCAAGGAGAGACTCCATAATTCGTCTGGATGGAGTTCCAACACTGGACCGCAATACCTTTCCAACCGAACTCACGGATGAAGGCTTCAAGGGCTACTGCAAGCTTCGCCATCTTCAAACACTGTGCTGCAGGGACACCGCTTGCATCCATATATTTTTCCAACTCATCCAGCTTGCCTACTACTGCTGCGTCATCATCAGGCAACCTGTTAGCCCTGCCAAAGACTTCAGACAAATCCAGAGTATCAACTGTAATGCCTGCTTTCTGGAGCAGCTTTTCACTATAGCGAACCGTATTAAAAGCTTCCGGGCGGGCACCAACTGCTCCAAAACGGGCCTTGCTGAGACTTCTTACAACTCGGCATACGCTCAAGAAAAAGTCTAGATCTGCTTGAAATGACTCTGAATCTGGGGTGTCAGTATGCAGTTCAGGCAGGGTAAACGGCAGTCCAAATTGATGCAGGTTATTGCATACTGAGATCTTCCCGCAAAAGCTGTCACGTCGGTTCTCTACATCAAGGGCTTCTAGATCATCATCAAATGCATGAACCCATATGGGAACACGGAGTTCTGCTCCAGCAATAGATTCCACGATGGCCTTCTCCGTTCCAAAGTTAGGCAGGGTAATCACAATACCATCGATTTCGTGCCGGTGAGTTTGAAGAAGATTGACTGTCTTCTCAACATCAGCTCTAGTTTGTGTAGCTCCCCCTACTGTATCTTCAGGTGACAAAGCAATTACTCTAACGCCTCTGGCCTTCAGGGAATTCACAATTAGGTCTCTGCCTGATTCGCAAACATGATCAGGAAAAAACTCTCTGTTACCGACGATTACAGCAATGTTCATTTCTATTAGGGCAGCATACTCGTACCGATTTGTATGAGGCTCGAGATGCGCCCTTGCCCTCCCCTCATCTATACTTAATGTAAACAAACACAGTTTCACCATTGAATTCTTGATTTGTCAGCAGTATCCTTCAGTTTTTTGTATCGCTTTCTCTTTAACACGCTAATCATCTGATCATTTGCAATTACGGTTCTTTCTGTTATATGGTGCAATGGACTGACCTAACTCAAAAGCAGCAGCTGAACGAGCGTTTGTGTCTATTGCTTATCGGTATACTTGCTAATTTCTGTTTATTCAGTTTTTGTTTGCAGGATTTTTGCATTACTTTCAGAATTATCAGTTGTAGAGTTGCTGCCCCCATCGGGAATGAGCACAGGGGACACCACAGCAAAAGGAGGGAATGCCCAGCCGCAGAGATGTTGTCAGAGGAGACAGAGGTTTACTAACAACATAGTGAGGTGATTAGATTGAAGGCTAAGTCAGCGTTTCTGCAGATAGTGTTCTTGGTTGCTATCATGACCTTTATGGCGCTGCCTGCGCTGGCCCAACTGCCGCCGGAGATACCTCGGGAAGATACACTAATCGTCGACCAAATCTTCCGCTACTCCACTCCTGACAACTACAACATTTGGACAACTGCAGGCACTGAAGCAACCCGGCATGCCTTTGGGTGGGATACTCTGTGGTATATCGATCAGCAGACCGGTGAATGGATCAATGCCGTAGCTGCCGAACGGCCTATTTACAATGAAGATTTCACCGAAATGACCGTCAAAATGCGGGATGGTCTCTATTGGAGCGATGGCGTTGAACTTACATCTGAAGACCTGGTAACTACCATCAATATTCTAAAAGCAAACCCCGGTATGCGGTGGTCATCAGAGCTGGCTCTCTATGTTGAAGATGTTACCGCTGTCGATGACTACACCGTAAAGTTTACACTGACCAGACCCAACCCGAGGTTCCACTACTACTTCACCGTCCGGTGGAACGGCGTCTACGTTATGCCGGCACACATTTGGAAGGATGTAGAGAATCCTCTGGAGTACACCTTTAATCCTCCGGTCAGCCTCGGTG
>LSQX01192480.1_pt2 | contig 18134 bp, 20 predicted proteins | sample 654561 | NCBI WGS metagenome assembly LSQX01 (sample SAMN04489861, study PRJNA283612) | anaerobic digester metagenome | isolation source: 4 biogas reactors fed with cattle manure at either 37C or 55C with and... | place: Denmark: Kongens Lyngby | collected 2014
GGTTCGAGTCCTGCACCACCCACCACTTGATGTTTTCGACTTTTCCCTTGTCCTGCTTCAGGGCTGATTAGGCGAGGGAAAGCCTTTCAAATTAGAGGTCGATGGACCCCGGAGTCTTTGCTCTCTTCCCTGGAATGCGAGGGAGAGGGCTTTTTTTATCCCTGACCAGGAGGTAGGGAGTCTTCTCTGTGCCGGGAACGGACGGCCCGGCCCAGAGCCTCCCGGTGACGAGGAGGATTTCAGGTCCCATGCTGAAAAGACCGCGGGCTTTGCCCTATAATCAGATGACGGGTGAGGAGGGGCAATATGATAAAAGGCATAGGCATTGATATGTGCAGCATCTCCCGTCTGGGGAATGCTTTGGACACCCCCGCCTTCATGGAAAAGGTTTTCACCGAAAGAGAAAAGGATTATGCCTTGTCCAGGGAAGGAAAAACGAGGCACCTTGCCTCCGCCTTCGCCGCCAAGGAGGCCTTTGCCAAGGCCGGAGGCTGGGGTTTGGGACGTGTCGGTCTGAAGAATGTCTCCCTCGAACGCAGGGAAGGCGCGCCCTTCCTGTCAATCCAGGGCAACGCCGAATCACTGATGCAATCCCTGGGCGTCCGTAGCGCCCATGTCAGCGTGACCCATGAGGGAGATTACGCCGTGGCGGTGGTTGTACTTGAGGGGTGAGCTATCTTGTTTCTCTACGATGCCGAGGATATAAGACAGGCTGACTGGAAGGTTGCGGATCAACTTGGGATTCCCCCTGTCATTCTCATGGAAAACGCCGGTAGGGGCGTGGCCGATGCCGTTAAATGGAAGTTCCCCTCCATTTCACGGATATTGATTGCTTGCGGTGGAGGGAACAACGGCGGTGACGGGCTGGTTGCCGCCAGGTATCTTCTTAAAGAAGGGTTTGTTGTTTCGATTCTCCTTGCCGTTTCGGAAGGCAAGATGGCCCGCGAGGCAGCGACCAACCTTGAGATTCTTCGGAAGATCGGCTGTCCACTCCTATCCTCCGAGGGCAAAACGGACGGGGAGCTCACAAAACTGGTCGCCGAACAGGACCTGTTGATCGATGGCCTCTTGGGAACGGGTTCCAAAGGCGCTCCCAGGGGCGAAATAGAGAGGATCATCAGAGCCGCCGGCGGAATCGTCCCTGTCACCGCTATCGATATTCCTAGTGGAGTCGACCCCTCGACGGGCGAGATAGAGGGCGAGGCCTTGAAGGCGGATCTTACAGTCGCAATACTCGCCAGAAAGATCGGTCATGAAGTAATGCCGGGAAGGGCATACCGGGGAGACCTGGTAACGGTGGATCTGGGCCTGGAGACCGGGCTCCTGCTCCCGGGGGGGCAAAGGGTTGAGCTGTTGGAACCATCACTGGTTTCGGGATATTTACCGCCCCTGTCGCCCTTCGTACACAAGGGCGACAGGGGCGTCGTCCTTATAATAGGTGGGAGCGAGAGGTACCGAGGAGCGCCAGTCCTTTCGGCCCTGGGAGCGCTACTGGGCGGTTCGGGCGGCGTCCTCGCCGCTGTACCGATCGATTCGCTGCCAATGTTCTCTCTCCACCCGGAAGTTATTCCCCTGGAAGTCGAAAAAAAAGATGGGGTCATAGCACCGGAGGCCTGGGATCGCATTCTGAGCCTGTGGAGTGGGAGATTCTCGGCGGTTGTGATCGGTCCGGGCCTTGACAGGGGCATCATCCCCCTGGAATTGGTCGGGAGAATCTGGAAGGAATGGGAGGGTCCACTCTGCCTGGACGGCGATGCCCTTCACTCGCTTGTCCGTTGTGATGACTTCGAACCAAGAAGCGCCGATACGGTGATCACACCCCATGAGGGCGAGGCGGGAGTTTTGCTATCCATGGAGAGAGCGCGGGTGGGGCGATACCGACTCAAGTCGGCCCTGACGCTATCCTCGAGATTCGGCGTGACCCTTCTCAAGGGACCCTGCTCGCTGATTTCCGACGGCAAAAGGACCAGGGTGAATCCCCATATTGTCCCGGGCCTTTCCGTTCCTGGATCAGGGGATGTTCTTTCAGGATTGGTGGGGGCTTTCCTGGCCAGGGGCCTCAGCGCTTTCGACGCGGCCGCTGCGGCCGCCTTTGTCCATGGCTCAGCCGGCGAATTATTGCAAAATGAGAAAGGACCCCATGGAATTACCGCCAGCGAGATTGCTCTTGCTCTTCCCTCGGCGATGGCCCGGTTGCCGGTGGCTTACCGAAAGGTTGAGCCATGATCTTCATGGACGACTCGATCCGGAGGCAAAAATGCGGGTTCAGCTTCCTTTCGATGAGCCCCGAGGATACGAAAACCTTCGCGGGGTGCCTTTCGCTCTATTCCTTCCCAGGCCTGGTGGTTTTTGTTTCCGGAACCTTGGGAGCGGGCAAGACCGAATTCGTCAGGGGTTTTGCTTCGAGGATTAGCCGTGACGTTGTAAGGAGCCCCTCCTTCACATTGATCAACGAGTACAAGGGTGATATCCCCATTGCGCATGTTGATCTTTATAGAATTGAAAATAACGCATCGATGGAGCTATCGCTCGAGGAATATGTGCGGGAAGGGTTTATCGTGCTACTCGAATGGCCGGAAAACTGGGATGGTGGAAAACCGTCGGAAACCTGGACGGTCAAGCTTGCCATGCCGGTAGGCCCACCCCGGGGAACCGAAGGGCATAATATCCGCCTTGTGAAAATCACCTGCGAAGGAGAAACCGCCTGCGAGCATCTGGGGCAGTTCTTTTCCTGGTTTTGCGCCGAGCGCCGGGAGGCCGAGGGATGAAAGTACTGGGTATCGACTGTTCCACGGGCTGGACCGGGGTCGGGCTTTTTTTGGATGGCGCCGTCACCGTTGACGTCAACTATTTTGTGGGAAGGAAGCAGTCCTCCCTCCTCCCTATCCTTGTCGAAGATGCCCTGGAGAGAACGGCGCTGGCCCCTGTTTCCCTGGATGCCGTCGCCGTGACAGTGGGACCAGGGTCATTCACAGGAATAAAGGTGGGGCTTTCTTATGCCTGCGCCCTGGCAGAAGGCGCAGGCAAAAAGGTTGTGCCGATCAGTTCCCTCTTGGCCCTGGGTGCACCCTTCCTGGACGGCGTGAGGTTACTGATTCCCCTGATCAGGGCGAGAAAGGGCCAGGTTTATTTTTCCATCATCAAGGGTGAAAGAAGGTTCCCCCTTATCGCCTCCCCACCGGGCATTATGCCCGTGGATGACCTGGTTACAATGGAGGGTATGAACTCCACCCATTTCACCGTGGCCGATGAAGACCCTCATTTGCACCAGGACCTTGCCGAGTCGCGGATACCCTCCTCCTTGAACGCTTTTATCAGGGGCGGGTCGGTTGCCTTGTTAGGGGCCTTATTCCTGAGTGAAGCCGTGGACCCTGGTGAAGCGAGGACTAAATATATCAGAGAACCCGATACGGGGCCGGATCGATGATAGAGCAGTAAAATGAAACAAGGTCTCTGATCAAACTCGGCACTGAAGTATGATATATTTGCCATTGATTTCTTGGAATGAAACAGGATGGACTCGAAAAGGCGAGACGGGAGAAGTCTCCTTTTCCGTAAACAGAATTCCACATAGCAAGGGAGGGATGCGTGATCATGGATCTCATCCATGAACACCCGATACTCGATTTCCGGCATGGGAAGAAGATCAAGTTCACCTTCGATGATGAAGAGCTGGAGGGGTTTGAGAGCGAACCGATTGCCGCAGCTCTTCATGCAAATGGAATAAGGATTTACAGGTTGACCCCTCAGAGGCGGCAGCCAAGGGGTTTCTTCTGTGCCATCGGCAAATGTTCCTCCTGCTTCCTGGTCGTTGATGGTGTACCCAATGTCCGGTCCTGCATCACGCCGCTGAAGGCAGGGATGCGGATCGAGACACAGCGCGACAAGGGCATCGTCGCTTTGGATGCGGAATAGGGGCAGGTGAAAAGAGTGAGGCATACTGAAGTGCTTGTCATCGGAGGAGGCCCCGCTGGCCTCAGCGCCACACTGGAGGCAGCCTCTCTGGGCTGCGGAGTCACCCTGGTGGACGGCGACCTCGCGCTGGGAGGCCAGCTCATCAAGCAGACCCATAAATTTTTTGGCTCAAAGGAAGAGAGAGCGGGAACAAGGGGATTCAAGATTTCAGAGATACTCCTCGAGGAACTTGAAAATCTCAAGGGTCGGATCAAGGTTCATACTAACTGCACAGCGACGGGTATTTACAAGGAAGACGGGGTTGTCTCCTGTGTCATCGGCGAAGAAAAATACTTCCGGATCAAACCCGAAAGAATCGTCATGGCTACCGGGGCGCAGGAACGACTGCTGCCCTTTCCCAACAACCACCTTCCTGGTGTTTACGGGGCAGGGGCCGTGCAGACACTGATGAACGTCTACGGGGTGCTCCCCGGAAAAAGAGTGCTCATGGTTGGTGCCGGCAATATCGGACTTATTGTCAGTTACCAAATGATTCAGGCCGGGGTGGAAATAGCGGGCATCGTGGAAGCCATGGATAAGGTGGGAGGCTATTGGGTCCATGCGGCCAAGGTGAGACGGTTGGGGGTACCCATTTTTCTCAGGCATACGATAAAAGAGGCACTGGGAAATCGTACCGTGACAGGTGCGTTGATCCAGGAAATCGATGACCGGTTCCAGCCGGTGGGCGAAAAAAAACGGGTCGACGCGGATATCATCTGCATGGCCGTCGGGCTCACACCCACTTGCGAGCTCCTCTGGCAAGCCGGTTGTGAGATGGTCTATGTGCCCCAGTTATGCGGGCACGTGGCCCTGAGGGATTCCTTCATGAGGACCAGCCTCCCCGATATCTGGGTAGCAGGTGACGCAGCGGGTATCGAGGAGGCTACCGCGGCCATGGTCGAGGGGCGGATCGCGGGACTTGACGCCGCCAGGTCCCTCGGGAAAGGCGACAAGGCCGACCTGGAGAAACGTCTCGTGGAGTTGGGAAGGCGCCTTGGAGATCTGCGGGGCGGGGAAGTCGGCCAGAAGATTTGCCAAGGCCTCGCCTGCTGCAGCGTTCAAGGTTGGGGGGTGTGAAGCGTTGGACGAAAAGGAGAAGTTTTTCAACAGCGGGGTGCTCGTTGAGCCTCGCAAGGGAGCGGTACAGCCCCCGGAGGACCTCTGGCTGACCAAGAAGAATGGGCTTGTCGTCATAGAGTGCCCCCAGAGGATACCCTGCAACCCCTGTCACACTAGTTGTCCCACGGGAGCGGTGAAGCCCTTCAAGGATATTAACGATCAACCCGAGATAGACTATAAAAAATGCACAGGCTGCGCCAATTGCGTGGCGGTCTGCCCCGGCCTCGCCTGTTTTGTCGTCGACCTCACCTGGGGCGATGAGGATAAGGCACTGATGAAGCTTCCCTATGAAATGCTCCCCCTACCTGTCGAGGGAGAGATCGCGGATTGCCTGAACAGGGTGGGCGAAGCCATAACCCGTGGGAAAGTCATCAAGGTCCTCGAACCCTTCAGCGACAGGACCAGGATCGTCCACGTGGAGGTGCCGAGGTCTTTGGTGATGGAGATCCGCGCCATAAGGGTGGTGAAATAGCCGTGGCCGAAAAGGATGAGGAAATAATCATCTGCCGTTGCGAGGAGGTCACCCTGGGTGAGATCAGGGAATGGATCAACAAGGGTTACGAAACTTTTGATGAATTAAAAAGAGTTCTCCGAGTGGGCATGGGACCGTGCCAGGGGAGAGGATGCCGCGAAATTATCCTCAGGGAGTTATCGGCGAAAACGGGAAGGCCTGTCTCCGAAATCCACCCCGGCACGTTCCGGCCTCCGTCCAAACCGGTAAAATTGTCACTCCTTGCGGAGATTGGTGACGAGTAATGACCCTGAAGAGAATTGCCGATGTCGTTGTGATCGGCGCCGGGATCCAGGGCTGTTCTATTGCCTACAATATAGCGAAGTCCGGACTCAGGAATGTCGTAGTCCTCGAAAAAGACACTATCTGTTCAGGATCGACCGGAAGATGCGGCGCCGGTATAAGGGCCCAGTGGGGCACGGAGATGAACTGCCGATTCGGCCTTGCGGCGATAGAGAAGTTCGAGCGATTGCAAGAAGAATTGGGTATGGATTGCGGCCTCCACCAGGGGGGATACCTGGTGGTAGCCTACAGGGACAGCGAATTCGAACGTCTAAAGGAAAGCATGAGGCTTCAAAACAGCCTCGGCATCAACACCAGGGTAGTTTCCTACGCTGAAGCCAGGGAGATATGTCCGGGGTTGTCCGCCGAGGATGCCGTTGGATTCACTTTCCATGACAGGGACGGCCACGCTGACCCGTTCCTGACCACCTTTGCCTACATGGAGGCGGCCAGGAGACTTGGCGTGAAATTCCTACGTTTCACGGAAGTCAAGGCCATCAAAGCCGTCGCGGGTCGTGTCAAGGGAGTGAAGACCAATAGGGGAGATTTCGATGCCCCGGTCGTGGTCAACGCCGCTGGTGGGTATGCCCAACAAGTAGCGAAAATGGCCGGCGTGGAGATCCCCAATTTCTCGGAAAGGCACGAGATTCTTATCACCGAGCCCGTCGAACCGGGCGTCTGCCCACCAATGCTGATAAGCTTTTCTGGAAACTTCTACATCCAGCAGAGACCCAACGGCTCAATGATCGGGGGGTGCAGCCCCGAGGGACACCCCCAAGATTACGGCCTCGGGACTTCCTGGAATTTCCTCGAGTCGATGTCAAGGACCTTCGTAAAACTCCTCCCCAGGACCAGGGGCATCAGGGTTGCCAGGCAATGGTCGGGGCTCTACAACATGACTCCAGACTGCCAACCAATTTTATGCGAATCCGATGACGTAAAAGGGTTTTTCCTCTCCTGCGGCTATTCGGGGCATGGTTTTATGTTCGGTCCCATATCGGGGGAACTGCTTGCCCAGCAGATTCTGGGCCAGAAACCCACGATTCCCATCGGGATGCTTCATTACAAGCGATTTGAGAGGGGAGAACTATTGGTCGAACCGGCGGTCGTTTAACGATGATGCCTTTACCTGGCCGGATGGACCGTACCAATTGGAGCGCATCGAAAAGAATTGTCTTTACTTGACGGTAAATTATGATTTGTAATGCAATATTCAATATATAGATATAAATATGTCTTGTACCGGGCCTCACAAGATGGCATAATGGTTTTGGTCAAAGGATGCCTGTGTCGAACGTCTTGGAGGAAGGTGAATTGCTTGCCGAAAAAATTTACGGTAACGGTGGACCCTCATTGGTGCAAGGGCTGCGGGTTGTGTCTCGCTGTGTGTCCCACTAAGGTGTTTGATTTCGACGAGAACTTGAAATCCATTCCGGCGAGGATGGAGGATTGCATCGGTTGCAGGCAGTGCGAGAACATTTGCCCCGATCTGGCGATCACCGTTGAGGGGAGTGCGGACAATGCCAAGAGTTGAATTCTGGCAAGGGAATGCTTCTATCGCCCATGGATCACTTGCCGCGGGTTGTCGTTTTTTCGGAGGTTATCCTATAACACCTTCATCGGAGATAGCCGAGGTAATGGCGGCGGAGCTGCCCGCCCATGGCGGCAGGTTCATCCAGATGGAGGACGAGATCGCCGGGATAGCCGCCGCGATCGGAGGTTCCGTGGCAGGCTTCAAGGCAATGACGGCCACCTCCGGCCCTGGCTTCTCGCTCAAGCAGGAAAACCTAGGGTTCGCCTATATGGCCGAAATACCCATCGTGGTCGTCGATGTCATGCGCGGAGGTCCTTCTACCGGCCTACCGACCTCCATAGCGCAGCAGGATGTCATGCAGGCACGGTGGGGTGTTCATGGCGACCACGCCACTATCGCCTATGCGCCTTCCTCCGTCCAGGAATGCTATGAGGTTGCCATAAAGGCTTTCAATATGGCTGAGCGCTTCAGGCAGCCCGTGCTGATAATGAGCGATGAAATTCTGGGCCATATGAGGGAAAAAGTAGTCATCCCCGACAGCGGCGCTCTCCCCATCGTGGACAGGAAGAGGCCTACGTGCAGCCCCGATGAATTCATGCCCTACAAGCCGGATCCCGAGGATAATTTACCCCCCATGGCCTCCTTCGGCGATGGGTACCGGTGGCATATCACCGGCCTCACGCACAACGAATGGGGATTCCCCACGAACTGCCCCGAAGATATCGCCAAAAAGACCGCCCGGTTGATGGACAAGGTTTATGCCTATCGTGACGATATTGTCGAGTTCGAAACCGAGAGCGTGGAAGATGCCAGGATCATAGTCGTTGCCTTCGGCAGCGTAGCCCGGACCTCCTTGAGCGCCGTTCGGATGGCCAGGAACAAGGGTCTCAAGGTGGGCTATTTTCGGCCGGTCGCGCTTTGGCCCTTTCCCGACAGGGAACTCGAGGCGCTGGCGGAAAAGGCGGGACAGTTGATCGTACCCGAACTAAACTATGGCCAGATGGTTAATGAAGTAGAAAGATCAGTCCACGGCAAAGCCGAAATAACCCAAATGAGCCTGGTCAATGGCGAGCTTTTCCAGCCCTCCGAGATCCTGGAGAAAATCGAGGAGGTGGCCCGATAATGCCGCGCTCTGAAGTCATGACATGGTTGAGAAAGAGGTTTTTCCCCCACCTGTGGTGCCCCGGATGTGGCCATGGGATAATAATGCACGCCATCCTGAGGGCCCTCATCGATTCCGGAAAGTCGAAGGAAGAGACGGTAATCGCTTCCGGAATAGGATGTTCTAGCAGGATGCCCGGGTACATCGACGCCTGCACGATCCATACCACTCATGGCAGGTCTTTGGCCTTCGCCACCGGTATTAAATTGGCCAACCCCGAACTTACGATAATCGATGTAATGGGTGATGGCGACTGTACGGCCATTGGTGGCAATCATTTCATCCACGCCTGCAGGAGAAACATAGGCATCACTGCCGTGGTAATGAACAACAATATATATGGCATGACCGGAGGACAGGCCTCGCCGACAACGCCCCTGGGAGCCAAGGCAACGACGGCACCCTATGGCGCCATCGATCCACCTTTCGACATCTGTAAACTTGCCCAGGGCGCCGGGGCTACTTACGTGGCCAGAACCACCGTTGCACAGCCCGTCCTTTGCGAGCAGTACATAAAGAACGGAATAGCCAACAAGGGTTTCTCCGTTATCGAGATACTCACCAACTGCCATACCCAGTTCGGCAGGAGGAACAACCTCAGGACTCCCGTGGACAACTTGAACCACTTCAAGAATAATTCGATACCCTTGGCTAAAGCCCAGGGCATGACCCCCTCCGATCTTGAAGGCAAGATAGTGACCGGCGAATTCGTGAAGAGGGAAGCGCCGGAATATACTGAACTTTATCGCAGTCTGATCGATAGAATTGAGGGGGATAAATGATGAAAGACCGCTACGAGATAAGATTCGCGGGATCCGGCGGCCAGGGGGTAATATTGGCCACTGTTGTGGTTGGTGAGGCCGCGGCTATCTACGAGGGCCTGAACTCGGTCCAGACCCAATCCTATGGACCCGAAGCAAGGGGAGGCAAGTCCAAATCCGAGGTCGTTATTTCGAGGGACAATATCGATTATCCGAAGGCGACAACTCCCGATCTCCAAATTATCCTCAACCAAGCTTCTTGCGACGAATTTATCGGTCAGACGGGCAAGGATGGGATCGTGGTAGTGGACGATACTTATGTCTCATCGGTCCCGGAAACGGATGCCCAGGTATTTCGTTTGCCCATAGTGAAAACAGCGAGAGAAAAGATCGGGAGGGAACTGGTCACCAACATGGTGGCCCTGGGGGTAACCGCTTGGGTCCTGGAGAAGAAGGGACTCATGAAAACCGATTCTCTTAAACAGGCTGTATTGGCAAGGGTTCCCAAGGGGACGGAGGAGATGAACGAAAAAGCCTTCAAGGAAGGTTATAAGCTAATGAAAGATATCCGGTAGATCCGGTAAACCTGCTCCAGGAGATACCAAGCGAGGCGAGGGGCCACCCTCACGCCTCGCTTTTTTAACTTGTTTCGCGGGATGGAAGTGGCGTAGTCTCCAACCGTCGAGGTTTTTATCACGGCAAGCGAAGTGGTCGGCCTCTAGAAGCATGTGAAAATAGTCCGGATTCTCGATTTCCGTACAATAATGAGCTTTTGTCTTTTAAAAAGTTTATTATCCTGGATTGTTCGCACTGTGCCAGGACCTTGACAGAGGCCCTTGATGGGTCCCCTTGTGTCAACGGACAGGGAAAATGTCATGGGTTAGGTACCAAAAATGGACAGGGAAATGTCATCCCCCCTAGGGTATCTNNCAAGCCGAGGGTCGCGGGTTCGAATCCCGTTGTCCGCTCCATATTTTTATATATGCTATTCTTTACTGGGTCCCTCATAGGACCGTGGTTGAACCCTTCAAAATAAATGACTCCGGGGAGGTTCCATCCCTACCAAGTTTCGGCGGCAAAAAATATTGCCCTTTGGACCCTGTCGAGTTGACACGGCAGGGGTGAGGCTATTAAAATCTTGGAGGTTTGTTAAAAAAATATCTTTATACAGTATAATGCATGCTGGGAGGTAATAGCTTTGCCGAAAAACATCGCGGATGAAATTACCGAAGCGGAGGCAAAAGCCAGGCAGATCCTCCAGGACGCCCGGGCGGAGGGAGCCAGATTACTAGCCCGGACCAGAGCCGAAGCTGAAACCCTGGCAAAAGAATCAAGACAAAGATATCATCGGACCCTGAGAGAGTCTGTCCTCCAGCTCGAAGAAACTGCCGACAGAGAATCGGAAAAAACGGTTGAAAAGGGTAGAAATGAAGCCGAAGAGCTTGTTAAAAGCCATAGAGACAAGGTGGGCGTTGTGGCTGAGTGGATTGCCGAAGAGGTGATGTCACGATATGGCAGTGACAAGGGTTAAAAAAGTCCGTATCCTCTCCCATCATGACGGCCTGGAAAAAGTCATCGCCGCTCTTCAGGGTCTCGGATGCTGCGAAATCATTCCCCCCGATGGTGAAGGCGGATCTGAAGAGAGAAGCGCCTCGTCACCTAATGAAAGGATCAAGACCGGCAAGTCCTCGGAACTGGAAACCAACGTTAGTGACTGCCGATTCCTCTTAAGGTTTCTCGAGCCCCTCTTCGTCGAAGAGGGCGGTACATTGGAAAGACTCCTAGGCCCCAAACCCCCGGTAACCCTGGCAGAATTGGCTTCACTCGATTCCAGGACCGATCTCACCGACCTCGCATCAAAAGCCCGTAATCTCGAACGAAGCATATCGGAAATGCGGTCGGAGACCGCTCAGATCGCCAACCATCTACAACTCCTCGAGCCCATGAGAGGACTGGAACTACCCCTTTGGATAATCTCCAGGGGGACGGAAAAGGTTATGGGTGTAATGGGATCTATCCTCGTGGATCGCAGGGCGAGCCTCGAGGAAGGTTTTTTCGGCGTTGTAAAAGAGGAGGGGGAGTTATTCCTGTCCACTCCGGCCTTGAAAGACGCCGAGACCATGGCCGTCCTTGTCTTTCCCCGTGTTTTTGAACAGAAAGTGATGGAATCCGCGGCGAATGCCGGCTTCTCCAGGATTGATTGCCCCCCGGGGCTCGAGGGAAAGCCCGCCCTCGAGATCGAAAGGCTTGCGAAACGTCGGGAAGAGATCGCCATGGCAATCTCCTCCGTGGAGAATGAAGCTTCACGGATGGCTGCGGAAGTAGTGCCCGTGGCGAGGAAGGTCAGCGACTACCTCGCCATACTGTCAGCCAGAAATGAGGCGGGCGATTCCGGGGTATCCTCGGAGAAGGTGTCTGTCTTGAGATTCTGGATTCCGGCGGACAAAATGAAGGCCGTAGAAAAAGCCTTGGAGCCCTATAAGGGCCTGGTTGACATTTATTCCGAGGATCCGGCGCCCGAGGACAGTCCCCCTATTATTCTTGACAATCCTCGATGGGCCATTCCCTTCTCGCCGCTGACCAAGCTTTACGGGATGCCCTCCTACTCGGGCATAGACCCGACGGTATTGATGGCTCCCTTTTTCTTCCTTTTCTTCGGCATGTGCCTCGGCGATGGAGGTTACGGCCTTATCCTTGGCGCTTTCCTGCTTTACGCCCTTCTTCGGTACAGGCTTTCGGGAGATACGAGGAACTTTTTCGTCCTGCTTCTTCTTGGCAGCGTCTCTACCGTTCTGGTCGGGGCCTTGACGGGGAGTTGGCTTGGAGACATGATCGACGCTTTCGGCCTTTTCGCGCCCATAAAGCCTATAAAGGACAGTTTGGTACTCATAAAGCCCATGGACGATCCCATCACTTTCCTGGCCATAGCACTTGGCCTGGGCGTAGTCCAAATCCTTTTCGGCATAGTAATCGCCATGTGGGATGCTTTCCGCAAGGGTGACATGATGGGCGCTTTCGCCGACCAGGGTGGGTGGCTCGCATTGCTCGTCGGCTTACTCCTTTGGGGGGGGGCTTTCCTGGGACTAGGCGGAGGGGGGGCTCTTTTCGCGGGGAAGGTGCTCGCTGCGGTGGGAGCATTAACGCTCGTGGCGACCCAGGGCAGGGACAAGCCCGGCGTTATCAGGAAGGCGATATCGGGGGTCCTGAGCCTCTACAACGTTACATCCTTTCTCGGCGATGTCCTGAGTTACAGCCGTCTACTCGCGCTTGGCCTAGCCACTTCGGCCATAGCCATGATCGGCAACACCCTTACAATACTTGTTTCCGGAATACCCTACGTGGGATGGATCCTGGCTTTCCTGATATTCTTCGGAGGTCATCTTTTCAGCGTCGTCGTGAACGTGCTCGGTTCTTTCATTCACTCCCTACGCCTCCAGTACGTGGAATTCTTCAGCAAGTTTTACTCCGCCGGAGGAAGAGCTTTCGATCCTATGAGAGTGGTCACGAAATTCACGAGAATAACCGGAGAGGGAGTCGAAGATCCGGGAATGCAATACAGGTAATAGTGTGGTCAATTCTTAAGCATTCTTTGAGAGGAGTGTGCTTCAATAATGGATCAACTTGGGATCATGCTTGCGGTACTTGGCGCGGCCCTTGCCGCCGGTTTTTCGGGTTCTGGTTCCGCCCTAGGGGTCGGAATTGCAGGGGAATCCGGCGCGGGTATCATGACGGAGGATCCTAGCAAGTTCGGTCTCGTCCTTTTGCTTCAGGCCCTCCCGGGGACCCAGGGCATCTACGGGCTTCTTACGGCCTTTTTCGCGATCCTCAAGGTTGGACTTCTCGGAGGGACGGCTGTTTCCGTCAATGTCTGGCAAGGATTAGGGGTTCTTTTCGCCTGCCTGCCCATTGCCATCGCCGGATACTATTCAGCCATAGCCCAGGGGAAGACCTCCGCGGCGAGTATCCAGATGATAGCCAAGAGACCGGAGGAAACAGGAAAAGCGGTCATCCTTCCTGCCATGGTCGAGACTTATGCCGTTCTCGCTTTGCTGATGAGCATAATACTCCTTAACAGCATTCAGATCTGATCGGCCTTCAAGACAACGGGGTGAGAATGATGTCCTTAGCAGACATTAAGTCAAAGATCGAAGCCGATGCCATGAACGAGGCGGAGGAGATCCTTGGCCAGTTTCGCGCCCAGGCTGACGGGATTCTTTCCGAGGCAAAACAGGAAAGCGAAAAGATTGATCAGAAACTCCAGGAAAGAATCCGTTACGAGGAAAACGAGGTGCGAAAAAGGAAAGCGATAGTGGCCGATCTCGAAGTAAGAAAGCTCATACTGGGAGCCAGGAGAGAACTCATTGATCTCACCTTTTCTAAGGCTCTTGATGTCCTTTCCAGTATGCCGAAAAAAAAGTATGTCGCTTTCATGACAAAATTGTTGGAATCCCCCGAGGTTTCCGGCGATGAAGAAGTCTTCCTGTGCAGGGGGGAAAAACTCCTGGACGGTGAGTGGTTGGACGAGGTCAACGTCCGAAGGAAGTCCAACTTAATTCTTTCCCAGGAAAGGATCCCAGGGACGGGGGGATTCGTCCTCAGAAAGGGCAGGATTGATATCAACTGCACCTGGGATGTCCTCCTCGGATGGGTAAAGAAAGATTTGGAGGCAGAGGTTGTCGAGCGCCTCTTTCCCAACTGCTAGGGAGGTTCCTACAATGACCGACCCTACCGATTATGGTTACGCCGTTTCAAGACTCAGAGCGATGGAGGATCGACTTCTTGACCAGGGAGTCTTCCAACGGCTCCTGGACAGTGAAGACCTGCCTTCCGCGCTCAAGGTTATGACTGAGACGGCCTACGGAAAATGGTTCCTGGAGCAGCAGAGCGACGAAAAATTTGAGCCCGCTATTGAAGCGGAGCTCAAGTATATCTATGCCGAAACGGAGCATTTCGTCCCCGACCCTTGCCTATACCGGATCTGCAGACTTCCCTACGACATTCATAATGTCAAGGTCCTTTTGAAAGGCCTTTTCAATCAGAAGCAGGGCGGGAAGAGGCGGCTGGACCTCTTGACCGGCCTCGGAAACATCTTCGCGGATGACCTGGTGGTGGCCATAGAGAGCGAAGATTATCGCCTCATGCCCTTCGGATTCCACAGGACTGTCCCGGAGTGCGTTTCGACCTGGGATCAGACCCGCGACATCCTCCAGGTTGAGCGTATTCTCGACGAGGCGCTCTTCTCACTCCAACTCAAGATGGCCGACGAAGTCGCTTTTGAAGGAGTGAAACTGTTCGCACGGTCCAGGGTCGACGCGGAGAACCTCCGGAATATCGCCAGGCTTAAAAGGATGGGTTTCGATTCGTCTCAGGCTGCGCCGTTCCTGCATAACGGCGGATTTGTACCCCTGGAGAAAATCCTGTCATTGATCAATGAACCCTTCGAAGGTTGGGAAAGATTTCTCTCCTTTGCCGATGTCTCCAGGACTCTTTCTGGGGCGCAGGAACATGCGGACCTCGATTCTCTCATCGTGGACCTCGAAAAATCCATAGATGATTTTCTGTCCTGGGTCCTCGCGAAGTACAAGTACAGCCCCTTCGCGCCGGAGAATGTCCTCCATTACCTCTGGATGAAGGAAACAGAAGCCAAAAATGTCAGGATCCTCCTCATAGGCATAGGGAACGGGGCAGAACGTACGGTCCTCAGGAGGCTTTTGAGAAATGTCTGATGGGAAAAACTTTTTAATGGCCGCTGTAGGTGATTTTGAAAGCGTCCTGCCTTTTCAGGCCGTCGGGGTGACCCCTTTTTCACCCGAAAACGGGCTCAGAGAGCTTCTCCTGGGCCTGGCCAGGGAGCAGTACGCCGTGGTTTTCCTTGTCGATTCCCTTTACAGGGATAACCGGGAGATGGTGGAGGAATTGAACGAGAACCATACCATGAGCATTATTCCCGTGCCCGGCATCAGAGGTTCGACCGGCATAGGGGTGAGCACGATCCGTGAAAGTGTGGAAAGAGCGGTCGGGATGGATATTTTTTCCGTGAAGTAATTGCACCTGAAGACACGAGTGTACTCGGAGGGGATATTATTGGCCAACAAAGAAAAGATCGTAGGTTCCATCGCCAAGATTTCCGGACCGCTGGTAATAGCCGATGGCATGAGCGGGGCTGGAATGTACGAAGTTGTGAGGGTTGGAGACCTTGGCCTTGTCGGCGAGATCATCGAACTCAAGGGAGCCATGGCCTCCATACAGGTTTACGAGGAGACTTCCGGGTTAAAACCAGGAGAGCCTGTCGAGAGTTCCGGTGCTCCCCTGAGCGTTGAGCTGGGTCCGGGGCTCATTGAACAATTCTACGATGGTGTCCAGAGACCGTTGAACCTTATCGAACAGGCAGCCGATAGCCCTTACATTTCCAGGGGGATCAACGTTCCGGCCCTCGACAGGTCAAAAAAGTGGAATTTCGAACCCGTTGTCGAGGAAGGTGCCCAAGTGGCCGAAGGAGACCTCCTTGGAGAGGTCCAGGAGACGGTCCTCGTCAAGCACCGTATCCTGGTTCCTTATGGTGTTAAGGGTAGAGTGAAAAGCATTCGTAAAGGATCCTTCAACGTGGAAGAGATGGTCGCCGTTATAGATGACGGAGAAAAGGAAATCCCCGTGACCATGATGCAAAGATGGCCCGTCAGGACGCCAAGGCCGGTCCGGCAAAGGCTTGCCCCAAACGTTCCACTTCCCACGGGGCAACGCGTCGTGGACACCTTCTTCCCTCTTTCCAGGGGTGGCGCGGCTTGCGTCCCCGGGCCCTTCGGCTCGGGCAAGACCGTCATACAACACCAGCTGGCCAAATGGGCGGATGCCGAGATCGTGGTTTACGTCGGCTGTGGAGAACGCGGAAATGAAATGACGGACGTGCTCCTGGAATTCCCGGAACTGGTTGACCCCAGGTCGGGCGAACCCCTGATGAAAAGGACGGTCCTGATCGCCAACACCTCCAACATGCCTGTGGCTGCCAGGGAAGCGAGTATATACACGGCGATCACGATCGCTGAGTATTACCGTGACATGGGCTATTCCGTAGCTCTCATGGCCGATTCGACGAGCCGGTGGGCCGAGGCGCTCCGGGAAATCTCCGGAAGGCTCGAGGAGATGCCCGGTGAGGAAGGGTACCCCGCTTATCTTGGGACCAGGTTGGCCAGTTTCTACGAAAGAGCCGGAAGGGCCGTTTGCCTTGGATCGGAAGGCAGGGAAGGTGCCATCACCTCTATCGGGGCAGTATCTCCTCCAGGAGGCGACCTCTCCGAACCGGTAAGCCAGAACTCCCTCAGGGTGACCAAGGTTTTCTGGGGTCTTGACGCCAACCTGGCCTACCAGAGGCACTTCCCGGCCATTAACTGGCTTCTCAGTTACTCCCTTTATGCCGAGCAGCTTGGAGAATACTGGGACAATATCTATGACGGCGAATGGAGCGTCCTGAGGACCGAGGCTATGTCAATCCTCGAAGAAGAGGACAGGCTCCGGGAGATAGTCAGGCTCGTGGGCATCGACGCCCTATCGAGACAGGAGAGGATGATCCTGGAAACCGCCAAGTCTCTCAGGGAGGACTTCCTGCACCAGAATGCCTACCATGAGGTCGACACTTATGCCTCTATGGACAAGCAGTTCAAGATGCTGAGGAACATCGTTCATTTCCACCATCTTTGCCAGAACGCCCTGGAGAGGGGCTGCACGATCCAGGAGATTAACGCCCTTCCCGTCAGGGATCAGATAGCAAGGATGAGGTACGAGGATGAAAAGAAACTGAACCGGATCGACGAACTGCTTCCGGTAATGAAAGAAGAAGTCGACAAACTTCTCTCGGAAGGGGGCATGGGAGATGTTGCCTAAGGAATACAGGACCATATCTGACCTTTCCGGTCCTCTTCTGGTCGTCGATAAAACCGAGAATGTCCGTTACGATGAGCTGGTCGAAATAGAGCTGGCCAGCGGAGAACGGAGAAGGGGCAGGGTGTTGGAAATCACGAGAGAAAACGCCCTGGTCCAGGTCTTTGAAGGAACATCCGGCATTGATCTTGAGACGACCAAGGTTGTTTTCATGGGGAAGGTCCTGATGCTGCCTGTCAGCAAGGACATACTGGGCCGTATCTTCAACGGACGGGGAGAACCAATCGACGGCGGCGCGCCCATCATTCCCGACAAGACCTTGGATGTTAACGGTTATCCCATGAACCCCTATTCAAGGGACTACCCATCGGAGTTCATCCAGACCGGGATCTCCACGATCGACGGGATGAACCCGATGGTGAGAGGGCAAAAGCTTCCCATCTTCTCCGGAAGTGGAATGCCCCATAACAGAATAGCCGCCCAGGTAGCAAGGCAGTCGACCGTTCTGGGGGGTCACGAAGATTTTGCCGTTGTTTTTGCGGCTATGGGGATCACCTTCGAGGAGGCCTACTTCTTCATGGAGGACTTTCGGAAGACCGGGGCCATCGAAAGGACCGTCATGTTTGTCAACCTGGCGGACGATCCCGCTATCGAACGGATAACCACCCCCCGCCTTGCACTTACATGCGCTGAATACCTGGCTTTTGAAAGGGACTACCAGGTCCTGGTCATACTCACCGACCTCACGAACTACTGCGAGGCCCTCAGGGAGATTTCCTCGGCCCGAAAGGAAGTACCCGGCAGGAGAGGTTATCCAGGCTACCTCTACACCGACCTGGCGACGATGTATGAAAGGGCCGGCAGGCTGAAGGGAAAGAAGGGGTCGATCACCCAGTTCCCCATTTTGACCATGCCCGAGGATGACAAGACCCATCC
>LSQX01003965.1_pt2 | contig 18132 bp, 13 predicted proteins | sample 654561 | NCBI WGS metagenome assembly LSQX01 (sample SAMN04489861, study PRJNA283612) | anaerobic digester metagenome | isolation source: 4 biogas reactors fed with cattle manure at either 37C or 55C with and... | place: Denmark: Kongens Lyngby | collected 2014
GTCATGGTACGTGATGTGGTATCGGTCACGCCTGACGTGGATCAGGCTGAAGCGGTGCGGCTGGTGGACCAGTACGACCTGAGTGCTCTGCCGGTGGTCAACGAAGCGGGCCAACTGCTAGGCCAGGTGACTGTAGACGACATCATAGATGCCCTCCAGCGTGAGCACACCGAGGACATCGCCTTCATGTCCGGAACCAGCCCTCGGGACATCCTCGCTGAGACGAGCATCCACATCCTGATGCTTCGCTTGCCGTGGCTGGCGATCTGTTTTCTGGGCACTCTGGTTTCGGCATGGGTCATCAGCGGCTTCGAGGAGACGTTGAAAACCTACGTGCAGCTAGCTGCCTTCATACCGGTGGTGGCGGCAACCAGTGGCAACGCTGGATTGCAGTCGGCCACAATTGCAGTCCGCTCCCTGGCTCTAGGCTACCTGCAGCAGAAGAGTCTCTGGCGCGTCCTGGTGCGCCAGTTCGCAGCGGGACTGATGCTGGCCACCGCCATCGGTCTAGCTACTGCAGTCGCGGGTTATGTCATCAGTGGCCACTGGCAGATCGGGCTTATAGTCTGCCTGGCGATGATCGCAGCAGTCACCTGGGGTAGTGGCATCGGCGCTATGATACCGCTGATTTTCGACCGTCTGGGCATAGATCCTGCCGTGGCCTCCGGGCCGCTGGTGACGACGCTCAACGATGCGGTCTCAATCCTGATATACATGGGCCTGGCGTCAGCTTTGCTACGCGTCTTGTGAAGATAGCCATATGGCCATGCCACAACATAGCGGAAGTCACAACAGGAGCGCACTGTGCTGACAGGCCGTACTATCAACGGAAAATTGCTCGGCCCCGGCCAGACGCTGGTCTGCCTGGGTGACAGTGTCACCACCGCTCCTGCAGGCTATGTCACCACAGTGAGCCAGACGCTGGCGTTGAAATTCCCTGAGTCTCCCCCATCCGTGCTCAACGCAGGTGCAGGTTGCAATACCGCCGGACATATGCTGGCCCGTTTTGAGCATGATGTGCTGGCACGTAAGCCCCACTGGGTGACCATCATGGCCGGGGTGGATGACACTGTCCACGAGTTACAGACTGCGCGGCAGGCCATCAAGCACGCTCAATCGGAGACGAGCGCAGACCAGTTCGGCATAGCGATCGAACAGATGGTGAGGACTGCAAAAGCAGCAGACGTCAGGGTAGCCCTGTGTACGCCAAACCATGTCGAAGACCACTGGACGGGGGATGAGCGTCTGGCCAACCGATGCCTCCGAGCCAGGACCGCGCGTCTCCATCGCATCGCTGCGCGAGATGGGGTGCTACTGATCCCCACCGGTGAGGTGTTACTGACGGCAGCGCGTGCCGCCGCGGAGCGAAATCAGCCACTACGCCTGACAGATGACGGCCTGCACCCCAACGCGATGGGGCACACACTGCTTGCACTGGCATTTCTGGCTGCGTTCGACTATCCTCTAGATCTCTCCAGCCTCTAGATCTCTCCAGGCTTGCGTAGATACGCTCTACACTGGCAAGCGAGCCACAGGCCCTCATAGACTCACGATTAGGAGGGTGGTGCTCACAAATCCTCTTCTATCCAGTCCAGTCCGTGCACTCCGAGGTAGTCGCGAGAAACGCGGCCTATGCGCGCAACATACCTGCAGTGCATCTGTAGAAAGCTGTAAAAACTGCAGTAGGCCGTAGTAGACCTGTAGCAGACTCGATGGGCAATTGTGTGGCATAGGCTGTAGAGAATGCAATGCTTGTCGGCGATCTGGGCAGCGTGACGGTGTTCATCGGATGAGAGAGGCCTGATGTGGGACGGGCTTTCTGGCGGAGACTCCTCTGTCGCTCACTGTGTGCTACGCTCTATCATCTCCTGCACTTTCGGGTTCCAGTATGTCCAGAGATGATACCATACAAGTATGGACAGAAGCGGCATACACATGGCCGTGAGCACGTATGGCAGGGCCATCCGGGTACGCCGGTAAAGCTCATGCAGCCCTAAGCCCAGCGGCAATACCAGCCCCGGCAAGTACAGGAGCAGGTAGCGGCCTCCCTGGTACACCCCCATGTGAACGAAGACTGACATCCAGATGGCCGAAAGCCAGAGTACTCCGAAGCCTACACAGCTGATCAGCAGCGCGGGTGCCTGCTCGAAACCCAGCCACGGCCACTTGCCCCACCTGCGCTGCACTGCTAATGCCAGGCCCACGATAGCCAGCACACACAGCAACCGCAACAGGTTGTAGACGATCACGTGGCTTTGCGGCGGAAACCATACCACTCCGGCGAATACAGACGCCCACAGCCCGTGAAGTGCCCGCCATAGCAGGGGCCATACTAACCCGTACTGCACTGCCTGCCAGTTGCTGATATCTTCGGGGATACCTCGGTAGCCTCGTGGAAACGGTGTGAATGCGCCATACAGTTCATAATTGCGCACATACCACCAACCGCAAACCACCAAAAATCCTCCGACTATGGCCAGACCTCGCACCCAGAAGTCGGGATCACGGAAGAAGCGCCTGCCATGCTGCCATGCGAGCCACACTCCCAGCACTCCCACACTCGTCGCGATGGTAGATGCTTTCATCAGCGCCCCGAGGCCGGCCAAAGCCCCCAACAGCAGTGCAGTTTGCAGGCTGCGATTGCGCCACCAGTGCACGCTTGCCATATACAGCAGCGCTGCCGATGCCAAAATTGCCCCGGCATCGTTTGTGATGGCACCGGCGTCCACGAAAAGGTTGGGCCACCAAGCCGTGAGTGCCAGTACGAACAGGAAGCTACGCCGATTTCGCCCACATGCATGCCAGAGAACCGGCACCCACAACAGTAGCCCACCAAGCACCATGAATGGTGAGGTCCAACGCAGCGCCCGCATCGCAGAGGCTTCGCCCAGGTGCTCTGTCAACAGGTATACTGGCGTCAGAAGAAGGTAGTACAGCGGCGGATGGAGCTCCAGATTGCCGCCGGTGATTTCCGGATCCTCGACAGGCAGCGCCCAGGTGTGCGCCAGCCAGCGCACATACGGGAAGTGTCGGTTGCTCTCATCCGGCCCCTGGCCCAGCAGCATGACGTAGCTGTATACCACGGCTATAAGCAGATACACCAGCAGTATCAGCCAAACCGCAGGGTCCCTCAGAGGGCGGTAGACACTCGTCTCCCTCAGTGTGCCCGGACAGACCGGGCCGTTGTGCGGTGCTTCAGACATGTCGCAATTCCTGTAGTATGCCCTTCTCCCGTCCAGCCCCCGTCAAATGGCAAATAACCGGTGCACAAAAGGCTCCCTGCTATTAGCTTCATGCAATCCAAATGGCTATTTTCGAACGGTTGCTCCCAATCTGCTGCCGCATGAAGTCATTTGACTTTGCCTCTCAAACCACTTATAATATGTCGAGAAGTACTGTTGAGTCAAAGTCGGATTTAGGGGTTCAGTTTGGTGCCCGGTTTTATGGCACCCCGGGAGGATATCCAGATGGCTGATGATCTCGAGCACGGAGAAGAGCAGGTTGAGAAGCCAGAAAAACCTGAGCCGGCAAGTAGTAATCTACCAGCCGATGATGATGACCTGGAGATTGACTTAGGCCCGATGATCGCTCAGCCCAGGGGTGGCTACCGCGCCACCACCGTGGTGTTGCTAATCATCGTCCTCGCCATAGCGGCCACAGCAATTCTGTACATGCGTCATGTCCAGCAGGCCCGTGAAGCGGAGATCAAGGCGCGAATGGAACGCGAGGAGCAGTACAAAACGTGGCTTGGGCACGTTTCCGCCGATGTGACTGAAGCGATTGCACTGGCTAAGACAGGCCAGATGACCGATGCCCTGGCACTGTTGGATAGAGCCGAACAGAAGCTGACCATGATTGGTACTCAGGCAAACGAGGCCAGTGACCACCAGTGGGCGGCTTTCTCCATATCCAAAAAACAGGCTCTGTTGACCGCCAAACGGACTATCGCCGAGGAGTATGAACGCTATCAGAAGGCGATTGACGAGGCCCTGGGCAATCTCGGCAGCAAATTTAGCGGCGTTGATTTGGGCAAGAGCACACCAGCATCATCATCTGACCAGTCAGCGAGCCAGGAAGATACTACGCTACCGGAACAGGACCCGACTGAGGAGGCTGTGGATTCCTCATCTCAACCATCCGACAGCGCTCAAGAGATCTCCCCATCGTCAGCTGACAGTGAGCAGGCGCCGACTGAAGCTGAACCGGTACCATTTGCATCACAGGGAGAGCTGTAGTCCTCATAACACTGACCCTCTTCCATCGCTGTTGTGGCTGCACGATGGCCGCAATTATAAGTCATATGCTTTTCTCGACACAGCCGAGATGCGAACGCGAATTGGAGTAGGGTCAAAGCGCAGTACCTGCTGTAGGTTCCGGCAGCAGGCCGCGTCGTTGGTCTTAAGCTTACGGTACTTAGTAGATGAGCTGGCGCGCGTCGGGCAAATGCTATCGAGGCCTACCAACACGAAGGCACTTACAGGCACGAGGCACTTAACAGGAGGTTTATGGTTTGGCGGCAGCAAAAAGACGTGTAGTACAGCAAGTGGCAAAGCTTCTGTCCAAAAGTCCTGTTTCTCGAGAAGAAGTTTTGGAGGTGCTCGCCGAACTGGGCGAACAAGCCACAGCCGCCCTGCTGGAAACTCTACAAGATAACGACTATAGAGTGCGAATGGCAGCCGCTAAATACCTGGGAGAACTTCGCGAAGCAGTTGCTGTTCCCGCATTAGTCGAGAGTCTCAGCGACTCTAGCAAGAACGTACAACGTCATGCTGCCGACGCACTGACTAACATCGGCCAACCAGCAGTGGAACCACTTCTCGATGCGCTAATCGGCAAAGACCAATCGGCCCGCAAATGGGCCGCTGAAGCCCTCGGCAACATCGGCGACCGTTCTGTCGCTCTCGAGCTTGTGAAGCGCCTCACCGATCCCAACATCGAAGTGCAGCGAGCCGCCGTCACTGCTCTGGGCGAGCTGAAGAACAAAAAGGCCATCGAGCCGCTGGTTGAGGTGCTGGAGACTGACAACGTAGAACTGGCCAAGGCGGCCGCCGAGGCCCTGGGCAAGATCCGCAGCGATATCGCCATAGAACCGCTCATCCGTGCGCTTTCATCGCCCAGTATTGACGTACAAGCAGCCGCCGCCACAGCCCTGATGCAAGTGGGCTCTGGATGCGTCCCCTATCTGCTGGAGCAACTCGAGAGCCCCGATTACGTGGTGCGCCGATGGGTGGCCGAAATACTTGGTGAGATCGGCGATGAGACAGCTCGTGAAGCGCTTATCGTCGCCCTTGATGACCCCAATACTCGAGTCGTACACTATGCTGCCATCTCGCTCGGGAAGGTCGGCAAGCCATCAGTTATCCGTTATCTGGCTGCACTGCTAGAACACCCCGATAAAGACGTACGTTGCGCTGCTGTCGAGGGTCTGGCTCATGTAGGCAGCCACCAGACCGTGCAATACCTGTCTGCAATGCTGCAAGACGAGGACTGGGTGACACGCCTTACTGCGGTACGCGGACTGGGCAATGTCGCTTCCCGCACCTGCCTGGCACCACTTATCGGAGCTCTCTCCGACCAGGAATGGAGCGTGCGCAAACACGCGGTGGACGGGCTGGCTCGAGTTGGCATCCGCAAGGGCGCAATGGATGCACTGATAGCCATAGCAGATGATGTCAGAGTCTCCGTGCGCCGGTCAGTAGCTTATGCGCTTGGCGAATTAGGTGATAAGACTTCCATTCCAGTACTACGCAAATTGACCTCTGACGCTGACGACAAAGTGCGTGAAGCGGCCGAGGCTGCTTTGACCAAGTTAGATCCACTGTGCCCCGAACCGGAAGACTGATCGCCGCCCTCTGTCGGACTAAGCCGCCGTACTAAACCGGGCAAATCCCACGAGGCCCTGTGAAACTCCGGCCTCTGTCCACACTCTCACCAGGCCACATCTGCAGTCAATCCCCATTGCCACGGATGAGAATTTTGCGGTCCAGTCACTCGTTCGCGCCGTCTCCCGCAGCATCTACTCTCCTGCACAGCAACCTGTGCAAAAGCAGTCCATCGGAAGATGCTTGCACGTCCGCCACAGGGATAGCTACAAGTGACCAGACAAGCTCACGCAGCCCCCTTCAACCCGTGTAGGTGCACAACCTCGATAAGACTTATACCGTTTTTGCTATACATACTGTTACAATGCTCAGCCACCAGTTGCTGTTGCGAAGGTTGCAAACCTATCTGCTCTTGTCATATAATGGTGCCGTATTAGCGCTCTATCACTGCAGCACTACCACCGTCTTGTCGAAAGGGGGCCTCCCCGTGAAGGCGCTGCTACCCACCATTGTCGTCGCAGTCCTATTCGCCTTCTTCGTTATGTCTGCCCTGTCTGGATGTCAGCCCACTTCCGTAACTCCGGTGGGCCAACTGAAACCGCAAGACAAGGCGCTGTCGGATGAACAATCGGCTATGCTCCAGGAGATCCTGGAATTTCAAAGAAACACCGGTCAGGGCATGAGCCAGTTGCTGGCTGACCTGGAAGCGCAACGAGCCGCCGAATCGGCCGCCAAGGGGCCACACCCGTTGGTGCTCGATCTGGCTGTCGCTCAGCAGTTGGCTGCTGAAGCCCAAAAGACCGATGACAGCAAGCAACTGACGACCCTTCTCCGTAGGCTACAGTCTACTATCATCAGCATGATGGCCGAAACACCGGCTGGGATGATGGTACGACAGTTGGAGCGAGCCCGACTTGCCCTGGCGCTGGAGCAGCCTTCAGCAGAAGATCTGTCACAGGCGTCCAAAGCGCTCATGGGCGCACTCAACAGCGGCCTGGATATAGAACCGCCTGAGTTGGTGCCTCCGGTGCTGACCCGACTGGAGGCGGCCAAAAAGAAGCTCGATGAGGGTGACGCCGGGGCAGCACGCCAGCTAATCATCGAGGCCCAGGAACAGGCATCCGGGCATCAACTGCATTTGATCCTGCGCAAGGCGCTGGCGGCCGTCAAGGGCGCTGAAGAGGCGCTTAACCGCGATGCACCACAGGTAGTCAAGGCGGAAGTCGCCGAACTGGCAGCTATGCTGGATAAAGTGACCTCTATCGCTGTAGTCAAGACCGTTGATACGACACAGGAATCTGCCAGCTCTCCAACCGCAGACACAACGCCTCAAGCCCCAAGCACATCGAGTGAACCTTCGGAGCCAGCTAGTGTTCCTGCACAACCGGCACCTACCGCCACACCTGCAGCACCCGAGCACCCCACGACAGCCGCCCCCTCGGCCCCCGACACGCCGACCACATCAACCGGGCGCTAGAACGGACGATAACCGCACGGCCGGGCCCATAGAGCTCCATGGAGTAAAGCCGACGGTAAAGCGAGACGCTGAATGAATTCGAGTGGCTTTTGTCATCTTCACAATCACACTGAATACAGCCTGCTTGACGGTGCAGCGAGGATTGCTGACCTGGTGGACCGCGCTGTTGAGCTGGAAATGCCAGCACTGGCGATCACCGACCATGGTGCGATGTACGGGGCCATAGAATTCTACCAGCAATGCCTCGAACGTGGTATCAAGCCGATAATCGGTTGCGAGCTGTACATGGCGCCCGTCAGTCGTCACGAGAATACTGGAGGGCAGCAATCGCTACCTCACCTGGTGCTGCTGGCCACCGACCACACAGGCTATCGCAATCTACTCAAGATAATCACCGACGCTCACCTAAACGGGTTCTACTACAAACCTCGCGCCGACTTTGAATTGCTGGCTCAATACCCGGAAGGGCTGATAGCTACAACGGCCTGTCTGCAGGGCGGCGTATCGCAGCGCCTGCTGAACGAAGACGAGACTTCAGCACGGCAATACCTGGGGCAGTTGCAGGAGATTTACGGTCACGACAACGTCTATCTGGAATTGCAAGACCACGGCATCCCCGAACAACGCAGGGTGAACGAAGCCATCATCCGCATGGCTCACGACACACAGACGCCGCTGGTGGCCACCAACGATGTCCACTACGTGCGCCAGGAGGACGCCAGGCTGCATGATGTGCTACTGTGCATCCAGACCGATAGCACCCTCGACGAGCCTAACCGGATGCGTTTTGACACCCAGGAATTCTACCTGAAGAGTCAGCAGGAGATGGAGCAGCTTTTCGGCTCAACTCCCGAAGCAATCTCGAATTCGCTCCAGATAGCCGAGCGCTGCAATCTGGAGCTGGAACTGGGTAAGCTAAACCTGCCCAAACTTGACGTTCCTGACGGCTACACTCCCGAAAGCTATCTGCAACAGCTATGCGACGAAAATGTTGAGGGGCGGTATGGACAGCGCCCTACAGAGGTCCTGCAACGCCTGGAATATGAGCTGGAAGTCATCGCCAGGACCGGCTACACGGGCTACTTTCTAACCGTCGCTGATTTCATCCGTGAGGCCAAAGGAAGAGGTATTCTGGTCGGTCCGGGACGGGGCTCGGCTACCGGAAGCATAGTATCGTATCTGCTGGGCATCACCGATGTGGATCCCCTCAAATACCATCTGATTTTCGAACGAATGCTGAACCCCGAGCGAGTCAGCCCACCAGACATAGACCTGGACTTTCCCGACGACCGTCGAGAAGATATCATCAACTATGTGCGAGAAAAATACGGCGCCGACCATGTGGCACAAGTGATCACCTTCAGTCGCATGGGCCCGCGAGCATCGATTCGCGACGTCGGCCGTGTCATGCAGATACCGATGGACACAGTGAGCGCCGTACTCAGGCAGATGCCTGAAGGCCCCAAGGGTACGATCTCTGATGCACTTACCGACTCTTCTGAGCTAGCCCAGATGGTCGAGGCCGATCCGGAGATCAAACAGTTCATCGAATTTGCACGGGATGTTGAGGGGCTGGCCCGTCACGTCTCAGTGCATGCCGCTGCAGTAGTGATTTCCGACCGGCCGCTTACCGATGTTGTGCCCCTGTGCAAGGCCAGTCGTGGTGAAGCCATCACGACCCAATACTCGATGGATGATGTGACTGCCTGTGGTCTCGTCAAGATGGATTTCCTGGGCCTGAAGACGCTGACGGTCATCGGCAATGCCTTAGAGGCCATAGCGGAAAACCACGGACACCAAATTGCTCTCCATGACATCGGCCTTGATGATCCTGCCGCATACGAACTGCTGTGTCGCGCCAGTACCGCTGCGGTCTTCCAGCTCGAAAGCGAAGGAATGCAGAGCTTGCTCAAGCAACTGCAACCGGCCCGCTTCGAGCACATCATCGCTCTGGTAGCTCTCTACCGCCCCGGGCCCATGCGTCACGCTCCCGAGTTCTGCGCAGGCCGTCATGGGGAAACCATACGGTATCTCCACCCCTCACTCGAGCCAATCCTCGAGGAGACCTATGGCGTCATACTGTACCAGGAACAGGTGATGAAGATCGCCTCGGATGTGGCGGGATTCTCCATGCCGCAAGCCGAAATCATCATGCGCGCTATGGCCAAAAAAATGCATGACAGGATGGCCCAGATGAAGCCCCAATTCATCGAGGGTTGTGTGTCAAACGGTGTCTCTGAAGAGATTGCCGAGGCCATCTATGGACGCATGGAAACCTTCTCTGACTATGGCTTCAACAAATCACACAGTGCCGCCTACGCGTTAGTGGCATACTGGACGGCCTACCTGAAGGCCAACTATCCGGCAGAGTTCATGGCTGCGCATCTGAGCACGGTGATGGACAGCGTAGATGACGTTGCCAAGTATGTCATGGAGTGCCGCAGGATGGGCCTGACCGTCCGCCCCCCTTCGGTAAACTTCTCTCAGTCTGCATTCTCGGTCACAAATGGCGCTGTTGTATTCGGCCTGGCTGCCATTCGCAACTTCGGCAAAAGCTCTGCAGAAGCAATCGTCAGAGAACGCAAGGATGGCGGCCCATATCGCGGTCTGTATGATTTCTGTCGGCGTCTTCCTGCCCGCGAGGTGAGCAAAGCCGCTCTCAAGCTGCTGATTCAGGCAGGTGCCTTCGACGAATTTGGTGACCGCAATGCGCTGCTGGCGGCCCATGAGGTAGCCGCCGCAGCCGGCCAGAAACGACAGGAAGACCAGGATATCGGCCAGAGCTCTCTGTTTGACAGTGCCGATACGGCAGTCGAAGAGACACAAGAACAGTTGCCCAACGTGCCACCTATCAGCGATGAGGACAAGCTTGCCACCGAAAAAGAGATCCTGGGCATGTACATCACTGACCATCCGCTCATCCGTGCACAGGAACGAATGGACGGCTGTTGCACTTGTCCTATAGAGGAACTGAGCCAATTTCCTGACAATGAAACTGTGATTGTCGGTGGCATGATAGGTGAAACCAAACTGCATACGACTTCCAACGGCTCTGTGATGATGTTCATGACCTTGGAAGGCATGGAACAGGATCTGGAGGTCACCCTATTTCCCAAGGTGTATAACACCTACAAGGAATTGGCGATAAAAGGTGACATCATCCTGGTAGAGGGACAGGTGCAGAGGCGAGGCCGGACTGCCGCCGAGGGGGATGAGATCGTAGATGTCAAGCTGCTGGCCAAAAGATTGCGGCCTCTGCAGGGGGCCAGGCCACTGTCGGACAAGCGTAGAAGTGAAGCCGATGCTGCTCGTCAACGCCAAAAGAAGATAGTGGACACGCAGTTGCACAGACCTACGATGCCCCAGGTGCATATCGAGATGGATATCACTATGGCTACGTCAGAGGCGCTGCAGCAGTTACAGCAGGTCATCTGCACTTACCCAGGTAGTCAATCGGTCATCCTGGAGTTCCGGCAAAACGGTGTGTGCCGCCGGGTGAATTTGGGGACCAAATACCAGGTCAACTGCGACCCGAAGCTGGTCGCTCAGGCCCGCCAGGTTAGTGGTGTCATCGCTGTCTGGATGTAGAAGCCACCGCACTGCAGTCATCTGTGGGTGCTACTGTTATCGCGTTGTTGCGAGCGCACGCTTGGCTTGCCAAGCTCACCCTGCCCCACCTATACTAAACGATGGTCCCAACCCTGGTTACGAAGACCGTAAATATTGACCAAAAACCATTCTCAGACATCAGCGACTTGTACATGATGCAGGTATCTGAGGCACCTGACGGGCGGTACCGCAAATGGCTGAACTGATGCAAATCATAGATGCCTCGCGCAGCGCAAGCCCTCAACTTGAGGCGCTGCGCAGCCGTTCTCTGGCCGATCTGCCGCCCGATTTGGAGGAAGCCACTCGCGAGATAGTGAACCGCGTCCGCGAATATGGTGACGAAGCACTGGTAGACTATACTCGCCGCTTTGACTGTCCCGGCTTTTCCGACGACAGATTGCTTGTATCTCCAGAAGAAATACAGGATGCCTACTCGCAGGTGCCTCTCGAGTGGATGGGTGCTTTTCGCAGAGCTCGCGAAAACGTGTTGCGTTACCATGAGCAGCTCCTCCCCCGCTCCTGGCTGCAGGATTTCGATGGTCTATTTCTCGGTCAGCGTGTCAGGCCTCTGGCGTCAGTGGGAGCATACGTACCGGGTGGGACTGCGCCCCTGCCATCTACAGTATGCATGACGGTGATGCCAGCAAAAGCCGCCGGTGTAGGCCGTATTGCGGTCGCCACCCCGCCGAGCCGCGATGGCGATGTGAACCCCTACATAGCTGTTGCTGCTGCTGAATGCGGTGTACACGAACTCTACCGCATGGGTGGTGCCCAGGCAGTGGCCGCCCTCGCTTTCGGCACCGAGACAGTTGAGCCGGTGGATAAGATAGTTGGCCCAGGCAATCCATATGTGATTCTGGCCAAGAAGCAAGTCTTCGGGCGTGTGGGTATCGAAGCGCTACCAGGCCCCAGTGAGGCGGTAATCATCGCCGATGATACAGTGCCGACAAGCCTGGCCGCCGCTGATTTGCTCTCCCAGGCAGAGCACACGGGTGACAACACAGTAATCCTGATAACCGACAGCGCGGATTTCGCGTACGAAGTCCGCGACGAGGCCTACCAACAAGTAGAGCAACTGCCCCGACAGGAACTGACAGCTCAATCGTTGGCCGACTATGGCGCCATAGTGGTGATGAGCGATCTCGCAGCCGCGGCCGAGCTATCCAATCAGATTGCCCCAGAGCATCTACAGCTTCTCGTGAGCGAACCACTGGTGCTGCTTGAACAGATCGAAAACGCCGGCTGCATTTGTCTCGGTGCACTGACACCGGTGCCTCTGGGCGACTACGCTGCCGGCCCCAGCCATGTTCTCCCAACCAACGGCACCGCACGTTTTTCTTCAGCACTCAGCACTGACGATTTCCTCAAGAAGTCTTCACTCATATATGCAACCCCACGCGGCCTGCAACGTCTCGGCACTGATGTGTGCAGATTGGCCCAGGCCGAGGGGCTCGAAGCCCATGCGCGATCTGTACAACTGCGACTGGATACCGAGCAAGAAGGCGGCAAGTAAGATGACCCAACGAACTGCCAGCATCTCCCGTGAGACAACAGAGACACAAATTTCACTCGAGCTGAATCTCGACGGTACCGGCAAATATGACATCAGCACGGGTGTGCCTTTTTTTGATCATATGCTCTGCCATGTGGCTAAACACGGCATACTGGACTTGCGGCTGGAGGCCAAAGGCGACCTAGAGATCGATGCTCACCACACCGTCGAGGACGTCGGCATCGTACTGGGGCAGGCACTTGCCCAGGCTATAGGTGACAAACGTGGAATTGTGCGTTACGGATCCGCTCTGTGCCCCATGGATGAGGCGTTGGTGGGTGTAGTTCTCGACTTATCAGGGCGTAGCTTCCTGAATTTCGATCTGCAGCTACCAGCCGCGCAGGTCGGCACGTTCGACACTGAACTGGCAGAGGAGTTCTTCCGAGCACTGGCTGACAATGCACGGATGAATCTCCACATATGGCAGCAGTACGGCCGCAACACTCATCACCTGCTTGAGGCAGCCTTCAAAGCATTCGGCAGGGCACTAGCGCAGGCCGCCAGCAAGGACGCACGTCGTGCCGGCGATCTGCCATCCACCAAGGGCACTCTGTAGTTTTTAGTACCGCACTTGTGCCTTGCTACGCTGGTGCAGGCGATAGACAACCTGCCAGATATGCTACAGAGGCGGGCCTCGACTTGCCATCGCACATAGCAATTTCAGGAGCATGAAGATGCAGATAATTCCGGCAATAGACCTGTCTGAAGGCAAATGTGTGCGCCTCAGGCGGGGTGACATGGCCCAGAAAACGGTGTATTCGGACAATCCTGTGGAGTTCGCCCTGCGCTGGCAACAGGAGGGCGCACAGATACTCCACCTGGTTGACCTCGATGGCGCCATATCGGGTAGTTCGCAGAACCTTCACGCCATAGAAGCGATTGTGGCAGCCGTCGAGATACCGGTGCAGTTGGGCGGTGGTTTGCGCGCCAGCGCCGACGTCAGGCGTGTGTTCGACCTGGGAGTGCACTGGGCAATTATGGGCACCTCGGCGCTTGCTGACAGTGATGCACTCACTCAAGCTGTCACCGACTTCCCTGGCCGAATTGTGGCTGGAATTGACGCCCGAGACGGCTTCGTAGCAGTGGCCGGATGGGTTCAGGATAGTCAGGTCAGCGCCATAGATCTGGCAGTTCAAGTCGAAAAGCTCGGAGTGGCCAGGATAATCTTCACGGATATAGCCACTGATGGGATGATGCAGGGGCCAAACGTGAACAGTACGCGGACCCTCGCTGAGACAGTGCATATACCCGTAATCGCCTCTGGTGGAGTGAGTACACTTGAGGATGTCCGTGCAGTCTGCGAGCTCTCCCAGTTCGATGTCATCGGCATGATCATAGGCCGAGCGCTGTACGAAGATGGTATATCCCTGCCCGAAGCAATCGCCATAGCCGGAGATCAGTGCACCGACAGGCAGTGACATATGCGCCGCATCATGAACTTCCCCCATTTGCGCCCACTCAGCACCAGGAGTGCGATGCCGACATGCACATGGAACAGATCAAGTTTGACGACGCCGGCCTGATACCTGCGATAGCTTTCGATGTGGAAAGCCGCAAGGTGATGATGCTCGCATACATGAATGCCGAAGCGCTTCAGGTGACGATTGAGACCGGCATCGTAACCTACTGGAGCCGATCTCGGCAGAAACTGTGGGTCAAGGGGGAGAGTTCGGGTCACACCCAGCAGTTGCAGTGGCTCCGCCTGGATTGCGATGGGGATGCCTTGCTGGTCGGTGTCAGGCAGAACGTGGCAGCCTGCCATGTGGGCTACTTTTCCTGCTTTTACCGCGAGTATCGCGACGGTGAGTGGCTAGTGACTGACGAACGGGTCTTCGACCCCGAGGCCAAGTATGGCGGGTGAACCACTCTGGGCCCAAAATGCACACGGCAACCGGTCAAGACGCTCCTGAGGACCGTACTTTCTCTGGTAGCAGGGCTACTGCTGCTGAGTCCCCCCGGTGTATCACAAACACAGCTTGGTCAGGCACGTACACTGGCCGCAGGCGGCAAATGGGCTGATGCTGAACGTATCCTTATCCGCATCACCACTGCTGAACCGACGAATTTTCGCGCCCATCTTCTGCTCGGCGAGGCTCGCTACAAGCAAGGCAAACTTGCCTTGGCTGCCGACAATCTGACACTGGCTCGTACTCTTCGCCCCGACAGTGCCCCGGCCGCTCAGCTACTGGGCTACGTGCGTTTCGCCCAGCAGGACTACGTGCAAGCCGTTCATCTTCTCAAAAGCGCTGTGGAGGCAGGTAGCGACGACGCGATCACCTGCTACAGACTGGGCCTGGCGCTCGAACGCTCCGGGCAAGTCTCATCGGCTCGCGATAGTCTCCGCCAAGCTGCTCTGCGGCACAACGGAGATGTGCCCATCATAGCCGCGCTGGCACGTCTGGAGAGACGCCTCGGACGCCATTCAGAAGCCACCTACTGGTATCGGCGAGCTGTGGCCTTGCGCCCACATGACCGTAACCTGTTCAGAGAAATGATGGCCTCCTACATGGCTGGTTCCGACTACCTGGGAGCTCAAGTGGCGCTCCAGTCATACCTGGACGACAACCCCTCTGATGTGCAGGCATGGCGAATGCTGGCCGAGACCTACGAGAAGCTGAGCTTGCCGCTCCAGGCCCGGACGGTCTATCTGAAGATAGATCAGATGGGGATGCTGACAGACCGTGAACGGTGTGCTTTACTGGACAGCTACTTGCGAGAAAGTCTGTGGGCTGAAGCAGTCACGCAGTACGAAAAGCTGCAGACTGTCACCGATGCGGCTTTACACGCGGCGGCGGGGCAGGCCTATGCCAATCTGCAAATGTGGGACAGGGCCATAGCAGCGCTGCAAAAGGCGTTGGCTGCCGGTAAAACGACTGAACGCCAGCGCCTGCTGGCAGATGTGTACTATTCGGCAGGTGAGTATGCCAGAGCCCATGAGCTGTACGGCGACCTGCTTGCCACACAGACAGACGACCAACTACTGACTATGGCAGCCGCTGCGGCTCTACGATCAGGGCACGGTCAGGCCGGACTGGATCTGCTCAAGCGACTGGTCGCTTCACGTCCTGACGACTACTCGCTGCGTCAACTGGCGGCTGAAACCGCCCAACAGGTAGGTCAACTGGATGAGGCGCTGGGCCAGTGGTTCATAGCTGCACAACTGTCCGAGGCGGAGGCTGATGCGGCATCACTGGCGGTCGCGCGCATCGCCGCTAATGCCGGCTACCGCGAGTGGGCACTACGACTGCTTGCAGACCTCAACTACCAGTCACTATCGGTGCATGATCTGGCGGATGTGGCGCGGCTTGGCTACTCGCTTGGTGACAACGCTACCGCTTATCAGGCTGCCGAGCTTTTGTTGGCAAACACGGCCGCCTCGCCCGAAATGCAAGCCGTAGCCGCTCAAATCCTGATGGCCTCAGGCGAAGCGAACCAGCTGCAGGCACTGGATGGAGCATGGAAACGCAGCGCTGATAGTGCCCATCTCAGCCTGGCGTACGCTCGCGGACTAATCCGTGGAAGCGAGTACGCGCGAGCAGTAGAAGTCTGCCGTAAAGCGCTTGCACACAACCCTCAGCAGGTAGATCTGTATGCGATACTGATCCGGGCTTGTGAATTGTGGCAGAGGCCGGCCGTCGCAGTTGGCGTGATAAGTCAGTTGATCGCAGATGGACATCTCAACGCGGTGTCGGTCGATTTTCTGCGGCAGGCTCATGAACAGATCGACGGAACTGAAGCTGCAGTTGAGGCTATGCGCACTCTGCTAGACCGGTATCCTGAAGACCCCAGTGCACTGGCGGCCACTGCCAGAGCTCTCGAGAGAGCCGGCAATCCTGCTGAAGCTGCCGATTTCTATCAGAGGCTGATCCCCCACTACGGTCGCTCAGCCGCACACGATGCAGCCTACTGCCACGCGAAGGCAGGCGCTTCAGAGCTGGCGAGACAGTTGGTCGCTTCACACCTGCCGCCTGCCACCGGATTAGAGCAGATCGCCAGCATGCTCGAGAATCTGCCGGTTGAGATGGCCGTGGATTTGCTGTCAGTTGCACCCGACAGTATCGAGTTCCATCTCAAGCTGGCCCAGTTGTACGTGTCATCTAACACGATCCAAGATGGCCTTGCCTTCTTCGCAACCGCCTCGGAGGACAGCAGCATGAGTGGCACACGGGTAGGGATGGCCTACCTGCTGGTTCACTCGGGGCAATACACCGCGGGGCTTGCGGAACTGGACAGGCTGTCCGAGGAAGACAAAAGCAACTCTCGTGTCAGGCTGCTGCTGTCCGAGTGCCACCTGGGCGCCGGCAACCTGACGACAGCGATACAGACAGCTCAATCGGTGCTGATGCTCTCCGATAATGCGAAGGTGTGCGTCCGTGCTGCAGAAATCATTGCTGAGGCGGCGATGCAGGCCGGTGACGGCATACTGGCGCTCGAAGCACTGCTGCAGATACTGGCAGTCGCACCCGAAAACAATAAAAGCTCAGAGCTGCTGAGGGATCTGTGTCGCGACGGGTTGATCACAGCGACTGAGCTGCAGCAAGGCCTCAGCCGGACATACCGTGTTGTTGACGATCCTACATCGGTGCTGTCACTAGCGGGCGACCTCGGTAAGATGCCGGGCCATGAAGGCTTGCGCGAGTGGGTGGATAGCCGCCAATCGGCCGTTGGCGAAGACTGACTGGGCTGCAGATGCAGCTCGGTATAGGCGGCGGCTGCCATCATCGCGAGCATCGGTTTGCAGGCCAACACCACCCCGTCTCCATCTCTTCGTAGGTGAGCAGCGCATGCGCCAGTGCTACGTGCTGCTCACGCCCACCACCAGGAAGTCGAGCAATGCTCGGGCAAACGGTATCGCACACAAAACGGTGTCAGACGCTACTGCTCCAGCAAGGCGTCCGCAAATTCGACCGCTGAGAAAGGCGAAAGCGCCTCTACATGCTCTCCGGTACCTATCAGCTTGATGGGCACCTGCAAATCGCTGACCACGCTTAGTGCTACTCCGCCTTTGGCGGTGCCATCGAGTTTGGTCAGCACCAAACCAGTCAGACCGACTGCCTCGTGAAACTGTCGGCCCTGAGCTATGGCATTCTGTCCGGTGGTGGAATCCAGAACCAACAGTTTCTCGTCTGCAGGGCGTCCCAGTGCACGCTCGATGACCCGGTTGATTTTCATCAACTCGGACATCAAGTTGGTCTTCGTGTGCAGGCGTCCGGCAGTGTCTATGATGACTACTTCCGTACCACGAGCGGCAGCAGCCTGGAGACCGTCGTACACGACCGCAGCGGGGTCAGAGCCCAGCTCCTGCTTGACGATGTCACAGCCAACTCGATCGGCCCAGATGGCCAGTTGCTCGATGGCAGCAGCACGAAACGTGTCAGCAGCCACCACCATCACGTTCATGCCCTGCTGTCGGTAGTAGTGCGCCAGCTTGGCTATGGTAGTTGTCTTGCCCACCCCGTTCACACCAAGCACTAACAGGACAGTCGGCGATGACGGGCCGCGGTTGAGCTCAGCCTCATAGGAGGTCAGCATCCTCCGTACGATGTTGCGCAGAAGCTCCAGGACGCCGTCACCATCAGTAATTCGTTCACGTTCAGCTCGGTCCCGCACCTCTTCCACCAGGTCCAACGCAACTGCGACTGGCACGTCCGCCTCGATGAGCGCCTCTTCGA
>LSQX01206474.1_pt3 | contig 18128 bp, 15 predicted proteins | sample 654561 | NCBI WGS metagenome assembly LSQX01 (sample SAMN04489861, study PRJNA283612) | anaerobic digester metagenome | isolation source: 4 biogas reactors fed with cattle manure at either 37C or 55C with and... | place: Denmark: Kongens Lyngby | collected 2014
GACATCCAGGGCACCGTCCGCGCCATGGCCACCAACGTGCTGGCCGGCGGCGTCGAGCAGGGCGCGTCGACGATCAACCAGCAGTACGTGAAGAACTACCTGCTGTTCATCGACGCGGAGAACGAGGCGGAGCAGGCCGCCGCCGTCGAGCAGTCCATCCCCCGCAAGCTGCGGGAGATGCGCATGGCCTCCGACCTGGACCGCAATCTGTCCAAGGACGACATCCTCACCCGCTACCTCAACCTGGTGCCCTTCGGTAACCGCTCCTTCGGCATCGAGGCGGCGGCCCGCACCTACTTCGGCATCAGCGCCGCGGAGCTCAGCGTCCCGCAGTCCGCGCTGCTGGCGGGCATGGTCCAGTCCTCGGAGTACCTCAACCCGTACACCAACCCCGACGGGGCCACGCAGCGCCGCGACACGGTGCTGCGCGCGATGGCCAACCAGGGGATCATCACCGCCGAGCAGGCCGACGCCCACATCGCCGAACCACTCGGCGTGCTGGAGACTCCCGCCACCCTGCCCAACGGCTGCATCGCCGCCGGGGACCGCGGTTTCTTCTGCGACTACGCCCTCACCTACCTCGAGTCGAAGGGCGTGGAGAAGGAACGCCTCATGGAGGGCGGCTACACCATCACCACCACCCTCGACCCGCAGGTGCAGGACGCGGCCCGCGCGGCCGTCTCCCGCAACGTCGACCCCATGACCACCGGCGTCGCCGAGGTGATGAACGTCGTCAAGCCGGGCACCGAGTCCCGCGACATCCTCGCCATGACCTCCTCCCGCAATTACGGCCTCAACCTCGACGCGGGTGAGACCGTCCTGCCGCAGCCCAGCTCCCTGGTGGGCAACGGCGCCGGCTCGGTGTTCAAGGTGTTCACCGCCGCCGCGGCCATCGAGCAGGGCATGGGTCTGGAGACGGTCCTCGACGTCCCCGACCGCTACGAGGCCAAGGGCCTGGGAACCGGCGGCGCCCAGAACTGCCCGCCGAACACCTACTGCGTGGAGAACGCCGGCAACTACAAGGACCAGATGACGCTGCGTGAGGCGCTGGCCCACTCCCCGAACACCACGTTCATCCAGCTCATCGAGCAGGTGGGCGTGCCGGCCGTGGTGGACATGTCCGTCAAACTCGGTCTGCGCAGCTACGAGGTGCCCGGCACCTTCGACGGGGAGAGCTCCATCGCGGAGTACATGAAGAACGCCAACCTCGGCTCCTACACCCTGGGCCCCACCGCGGTGAACCCGCTCGAGCTGTCCAACGTCGGCGCCACCCTGGCCTCCGGGGGCCGCTGGTGCGAGCCGAACCCCATCGTCTCGGTCACCGACCGGGAGGGCCAGGAGATCTTCCTCGAGCGCCCCGCCTGCGAGCAGGCCCTCGACTCGGGTGTGGCGAACGCCCTCGCCGGCGGCATGGCCGAGGACCTCATCACCGGCACCGGCGCCCGCGCGGCGAACGTCACCGGCTGGGGTGGGCAGGCCGCCGCCAAGACGGGCACCACCGAGTCCCACCTGTCCTCCGCGTTCCTGGGCTTCAACAGCGGTTTCGCGGCGGCACCGTACATCTACAACGACGGCACCAGCTCCTCCCCGCTGTGCACCTCCCCGGTGCGCCAGTGCGGTTCGGGTGATCTCTTCGGTGGCCGGGAGGCCGCGGAGTCGTGGTTCCAGACCGCCAACCAGGTGCCCGCCGCCCTCAACGGGGGCCTGGCCGGGCATGATCCCAAGTACGATCTCGGCACCACGCACGGTGTCCTCGCCGAGGTGGTGGGCATGACCGAGCAGCAGGCGCGGTCCACCCTCGAGGGGCAGGGCTACCGGGTGGAGGTCCACACCGTCGACGGCACCCAGCCGCGGGGCCGCGTCGAGCGGGCCCTCAACCAGGGCATCCTCGAGCCGGGCAGCACGGTCATCATCGAGCTCTCCCGCGGCGTCACCCAGGCTCCGGCCCCCGAGCCGGCCCCCGCGCCGCGTCAGCCGTCGCAGTCTCCCCCGCCGATCCCCCAGATCCCGGACCTCACGCAGGAGGACATCGACGAGATGACCAACCAGCTGCGTGACGCCCTGGGACTCTAGCTACGCCAACCTGGCGCGCACGGCCGTCGACAGGCGCTTGCCGTCGACCTGGCCGGCGGCGGCCGCGGTGGCGGCCTTCATGACCTGGCCCATCTGCTTCATGGAGACCTCGCCGGGCTCGATGCCCTGCTCGGCGGCGACGGTGGCCACCGCGTCGTCGACAAGCTTCTCGACGCCCGCCTCATCCAGCTGAGCCGGCTGGTACTCCTCCAGCACGGCGACCTCCGCCAGCTCGGTCTCGGCGAGCTCGGGGCGGTTGTTGTCGGTGTAGATCTGGGCCGACTCGCGGCGCTTCTTGATCTCGCGGGCGATGACCTTGAGGATGTCCTCGTCGGTCGCCTCGTGCTTGGCGCCGGTGGTCTCCTCCCCCTGGATGGCGGCCAGCAGCATGCGGATGGTGCCGGTGCGGCCCTTGTCCTTGGCCAGCATCGCGGTCTTCAGGTCGGCGCGGATCTTGTCCTTCAGCTCACTCATGGGGGCCACGATACTCCGCCGGTACAGTGGTGCGGGTGAAGAAGACCATCTACTCGCTGATCAGTGCCGTCGGCACCGCCGCCCTCGCCGGGGTGGGGCTGGCCGCGTGGGGCAACACCGAGCTGCGTCGTTTCGAGCTCAAGGACGTCACCGTCCCCCTCCTGCCGCCGGGCACGCTGCGCGGGCGCGACGAGTTCCGCCTGCTCCACATCTCTGACCTGCACATGATCCCCGGGCAGTCGACGAAGGAGGCGTGGGTCTCCGCCCTCGACTCCCTCAACCCGGACCTGGTGGTCAACACCGGCGACAACCTCTCCGATGAGCGCGCCGTCCCCGACGTCCTCCGCGCGCTGGGCCCGCTGCTCAACCGGCCGGGCATGTTCGTCTTCGGCACCAACGACTACTGGGCACCGCAGCTGCCGAACCCCTTCAAGTACCTCTTCGGCATCCGCCGCATCCCCTCCTACATCGACCTGCCGTGGCGCGACATGCGCGCCGCCTTCATCGAGCGCGGTTGGCAGGACGCCACCCACCAGCGCCTGGAGTTCCAGGTCGGCCCGGTGCGCATCGCCGCCGCCGGCGTCGATGATCCGCACCACGAGCTCGACGACTACTCGCTTATCGACGGCCCGCCCAACCCCGACGCCGACCTCTCCCTCGCGCTCCTCCACTCCCCGGAGCCGCGCGTCCTCTCCGAGTTCGAGCGCGACGGCTACCAGCTCTCCCTCTCCGGCCACACCCACGGCGGCCAGCTGTGCCTGCCGGGTTCGAGGGCGCTGGTGACCAACTGCGGCATCGACCGGGAGCGCGTCCAGGGGCTCCACGACTTCGGGCGGATGAAGATGCACGTGTCCAACGGCCTCGGTACGTCGAAGTTCGTGCCGCTGCGCCTGTTCTGCCGCCCTTCGGCAACGCTGCTGCGCATCACGGAAACCGAGTCCTGACCTGGCGTTTTGCGGCTTTCTGTGAATGTGGGCTATGGTATTGCAGGTACCGCGGAGAACATCCGCGGAACACCGGGATATGGCGCAGCTTGGTAGCGCGCTTCGTTCGGGACGAAGAGGTCGCAGGTTCAAATCCTGTTATCCCGACCAAATCACATGACAACCCCCTCTCCGACTGGTGAGGGGGTTGTCACTTTTGCGGCCTCCTGCCCGTGTTCACAGTAGGTGCCTCCGGGAGGCCGCAGGGTAATCCCCGCGAGGGTGTGCCCCCACGACGTTTGGTGCCCAGCCCCTCCGGAACGGCGACCGATCGTGACATTCTGCCCGCTACCTGCGGAAATTCGGGCGGAAAGGGGGCATCCTCGATCGCGTGGAATCGCACCCCAGGCCAACTCGGGTCCGGCTACCGGGTGGCCTTCACCAGCGTGTCACGCACCCCGACGTTGTCCACACACCACGCCTCCGCCTCGCCGCCGTCACGAGGCAACAGTCCGATGAGCTGACGCCCGGGGGAGACCTGGATCCATCGCGCGACTCCCCGTTCAGCTAACGCAGCCACACCACTTCCCCAGCGGACCGGCTGATCGGTGGCTGCCACGAGATCACGCCCGACGTCCTCGGCACGACGCAGCAGCCTGCCGGTGGTATTAGCCAGCAGTGGACAACTCGGCTTGCGCACGGTGATGTTCTCCATGGCCAGGGCAAGCGCGTTCCGCGCGGGGGCCATCATGGGGCTGTGGGCGGGTACCGCAACCTTGAGGCGTGTCACCTGCTGGGCTCCGGCGTGTTCGGCACCCTCGGCGATCTGCCGGAGTGCTCCCTCAGAACCCGAGACGGTGATCTGGGTCGGCGAGTTGAGGTTGGATAACCATCCCTGCTCGCCCCTCTCACTGACCTCCGCGACGATGTTGCGCAGGCTGGTTTCCCCCAGGCCGACAACAGCGATCATGCCGTAGCCCTCGGGTGCGGCGGCTGCCATCCCCCGGGCCCGAATATCCACCATCCGAAGTGCATCAGAGAAGGTGAGGGCCCCGGCCGCCACGGCCGCGCTCCACGCACCGAGTGAATGCCCTGCCGCATAGTGGAAGCCCAGCTCGCCCTCGCGCAGGGTCTGGGCCACCCCGGTCTGCAGGGCCAGCAACGAAAGCTGCACCGCCCGGGTACCTTGGAGCGCCTCGTGGGTATCCCAGGACCACGCATTTTCGCCGAGAATCTCGCTGGCCAGATCCAGGTTGTCCCGCACTGCGGGCAGGTGGCTCCACCTTTCGAACATCCCGGCCTGTTGCCCTCCCTGCCCGCCGAAGAGCAGCACCGTGCTCATGGTTCCTCCCAGGGGTCGGTGACCAGTCGGGGGCCCTGAGGGGTCCGCAGCACCATGGCCGGCCGGGGGTTGAGTCCCACGGCCCTACGGAGCTCGGCGAAGGCCACCGCGCCAAAGGGAGTCTCGATGAGAACGTCGACACGGGCATGCACGCTCGCGGCAGTCACCGTGGCGTCGATGGTGAGAATGTCGTCGTCGGTGAGAGGCTCGGATGCCTGCACCACCAGGTCGAGGTCGCTCGAATCGCGGACCGCCGTTTTCCCGGTGGCCAGCTCGAATCCCACACTTCCACCCGGCCCGAAGGCAGCGTCAAGGCCGTGAGCCTCAATGCACGCCAACGCCCGGAATGCCGGTTTGTCGGGGTAGGTGGATCCCGTTGCCGTGATGCCTTCCGGTGAGATGACTCCGAGGACTTCTTCGCGCGGGATCTGGGCGGCCCAACGTTGTTCGCGCTGCGGTCCGCGCACACCCACAGCGATGTCCTCGGGGCGGTCGGATGTCACCCGACGCACCACCACCCACGGGTGGTCGTTGAGCACATCCGCCACCCATGGCTGAGCCCAGCAGATCGCGTCCTCGGCCACCCTTGCAGTGGCTGCCGATGACAACAGGATGAGATCATGGACGCGGAGGGTGAGCTCACCAGTGAGCATCGATCTTTTCCCTCACCTGACGCGACAGCACGCGGGACTCCTGTGCCGGCTCCGACCGCAGTCGGCCCGCCAGCCCCACGTCCTTAGTGCGGCGCACGTCCGCGATCGCTGCTGCCAGGGCTGCGCGAGAAGAGTCGAGGTCTTCCTGCGCAGGCGCCGCCGGATCACTCACCGTCACCAGGGTGTCCACTGCCCCGAGCCCGGAGAAGGAGTCGATGTCGAAAGCCATGGCGGGAATGGTCTCGGCCAGGCGATCCAGATCCTCGACGGTACGCTGGGTGATCCGTGCGGCCGCCTGCTTGCTCATCACCTGCACCTGCACTCCGGGGTGTTGCAGGGACACAATTCGGTTGGCCTGCAATCCGGTGGCGAGGAACGCGCCCGAAATGGCCTTGCCCACGACGAAGGCGACAACGGGCCGTCCGTTCAGCCGAGTGCGTGCGACCGCATCCGCGGAGGAAGCCAGCGCTACGTGGATACCCAGCAGTTCTTCCACATAACCGTAGGCCTGGCTGGGGACGTCGATGATGAGCACGAGCGGCTGGCCGTCGTCGTCAAGCGAACGAATCCACCGGCCCAGTTCAAGGCCCTCACCGACACCGACCTCGCCGGTGCGGGCCCGGGGGAAACGACTGTCCGGGTCTGGGACGACTGCCGCCAGGTGGGCCTCCTGCCCGTCCAGGTGTGTCGTTCCCGTGAGCAACGAACCGGTCGACTCGTGGGTGGAGGTGTTGAGCGCATCGAACCAGACGTGTCCGAAACGGGGAGAAGTAACAGAATTCATGTCTACTGATTCCTTTCGGAGTTGAGGTGCACCTGCGCCGGGAGCGGTCGGGAGGCGGGGTCGAGGCGTTGCGCGTCGGCGGCGACAAGGTCGAAACGTTCGTATCGACGCCCGGTGGTGCCCCCTGCAAGAACCGCAGCACGTACCGCATCCACTTCGTCGGCGACGAGCGTTTCGGCACGCCCGGATTTCACGCGCTGCTCACCTCCGATCATGCGCCACACTGCGGGGCGGTCGGAGGCGTCGAGTTCCTCTGCACCCGCCTCGGTCTCGATGACCTCGGGGCCGTTGAGGCCGAGGCGGGCGCCCCGGGTCATCACGATGTGGTCGCACAGGCCGGCCGCAATTCCCATACCGCCGAAACAGCCGACGGTTCCCGCCACCACGGCGGTCACCGGCAGGTGCTCCTGAAGGGCCACAATGCCGGAATGGATCTCGGCGATGGCCAACAGGCCCAGGTTCGCTTCCTGCAGGCGGATACCGCCGGTGTCCAGGACAAGGACGACGCGGGTGGGCGTGGAGCGCTGGGCGTCGACGAGAGCGCGTTCGAGGACCGCGGCGACCTTGGCACCGGACACCTCACCGATTCCTCCGCCCTGGAACTTTCCTTCCAGGCTGACCACGGCGGCCGGCTCTCCGTCGAGGGTGCCGCGCGCGACGACGGCGCCGTCATCAAATTCCGGCACGATGCCCTGCGCGGGCAGGTGCGAGGACTCCACACGCTCGAATGGCCCCAGGATCTCCCGGAAACTTCCCGGATCGAGGAGAGCGCGGGCGCGGTCACGGGCGCTGAGCTCGCTGAAGGGCACCGCCCCTTCCACCGGGTTGGGATTGCGCAGGCTACTGTCCGAGGTCGCCAGATCCACGGCCTGGGACAGACGCAGGCTGACCATCCCGGGGGTGGCACCGAAATCGTTGATGTTCACATCCGCTTCGAGTGCATGACGCTCGAAGAAACGCGCCAGGATACGACGCCAGACGGTGTCGAAACCATCGACGGAGGTGCGCACCGTGACCGTCGTGCGGCCCGGGGTGGTGGGGGACGTCACCAGGATTTCGAGGTCACCCGAACCCACTACGCCGACGTGCACGTCCTGTGCGAGCGGGATATCCGCCGCGAAGCTATCTTCAATGAGCTGCATTGTTGTCTCCTTCAAATGATGCGAGGAACATCGCGCAGGCCAGGAGGTCTGCACTGCCTCCGGCGGATAGTTCCCGATGGGTGAGTTCTCGGTCGAACAGTGAAAGGGCGGGCCAGGGCAAGGTGTGCTCATCACCGGGCTGGCGAAGTAACTCCGCCGCGCCCTGCTGCACGAATTGCAGACCAGCGCGACCACCCCGATGCAGAAGGCATGTGTCGTCCAGGGTGCTCATGCTGCGGAGCAGACCCCGCAGCTGAGCGGAGTGCGGATGGCCGGGGGTTGCCGCGATCTCGTCGACGATCGCGCGGACGTGGGGAAATCCCTGCCCGGCCTCGGAGACTGCGCCTCCGACGCCGTATTTCTTCCGCGCCGCCTTTCCCGGCCGGTTTTCAGAGTCCAGCCAACTGTCCGGGAGGCGGGCCAAGCGGCCGGCGGTCTCGGTGATTTCAACAACGCCCGGCTTTTGTCGCTTCGCGTAGTTTTGCAGGTGCGACACGGCCATGACGTGCAGGCCCAGGTTCCAGATCGCGCCTCGATGGGTGTTGGTGCCGTTAGTGGCCGCCATCATGTCAGCCTCCCCGGCTCGGCCGATGCTGCCCAGCAGCTCGCGTAGTTCCACCCCGATGGGACGGGTGGCCGCCACCGCCGCCATCTTCTCAAACGTGGGCTGCAGTACGTGGGCGGAGCGAATCATGAGTTCCATGTCCATGTCAGCGTGCCCGCGGCACCCGTCCGGTCCAACCAATCCCGGTTTGCCGGGCAGTGTCACTTCCGAGATCAGGGCATCCGTGGCCATGCTTCCGAGGGTGGCCGCCGACAGCGGGGGGTGAAGGAGTGCGGTGTTCATTGCCTCTTTCACCTACCAGCTGCGGTACCGGGCAGGAGGCTCGTAGAGCCCTCCCGACCATTCGACGAGGTTCTCGATGGAGTGGGCCGCCAGCAGGCTGCGATTCGCCTGGGTGAGGTCGATACCCAGGTCCTCGGGGAACGCAACCACCCCTTCGCGGCGCAGCCTCTGGGTGTCTTCCATCCTGGCCTGCTGACCGATGGGGGTGACACCGGCGATAGCTGCCACTGCCTGCCGACGCTCCTCCAGACTCTGGGTCTTGTACAGGTAGGCCACTCCCTCCTCCGATACCAGGTGGGTGACGTCATCGCCGTAGACCATCACCGGGGCCAGGGCCATGGAGCTCTGCCTGCCCACGGCTACCGCTTCCAGCTCTTCAACGAACTTGGGGGCGGCACCCGCGTTGAATGTTTCGGCGATCTGGACCACCAGTTTCTGTCCACGCTGGATACCCAACTGCCCTTCCCCCTGTGCCAGGTCGAACCAGGCGTGGCTGTGGTGACGCCGGCCGCGGGCGTCGGAACCCAGGTTGGGGGCACCACCGAAACCGGCGAGGCGGCCGGAGGTGACCGTCGAGGAGTTACCCAGCGCATCAACCTGCAGAGTCGAGCCGACGAACATGTCGGTGGCGTACATTCCTGCTGACTGGGCCACCATGCGGTTGGAACGCAGGCTACCGTCACTCCCCGTGGCGAAGATGTCGGGACGGGCTGCCACGTACCTGCTCATGCCGACCTCTCCACCGAAGGCGGAGATCTTGCTCACCCACCCGGTCTCAATCGCGGGGATGAGGTTCGGGTGCGGGTTCAGCGCCCAGTGGGTACAGATCTTCCCGCGCAACCCGAGGGATTCTCCGTAAGTGGGCAAAAGCAGCTCGATGGCCGCGGTGTCGAGCCCCACTCCGTGGTTGAGAGAGGTGACCTGGTGGCGTTCGTAGACGCCACGGATGGTGAGCATTCCCAGCAGGACGTGGACGTCGCTGAGTTGTCGCGGGTCGCGGGTGAACAGCGGCTCCACCTGGAAGGGGGCGTTGGCCTCCACCACGAAATCCACCCAGCTGCCGGGAATATCCACGCGGGGCAGTTCGTCCACGATCTCGTTGACCTGGGCGATGACGATTCCAGAGCGAAACGCCGCCGCTTCGCAGATCGCCGGGGTGTCCTCGGTGTTGGGGCCCGTGTAAAGGTTGCCCTCCCGGTCTGCGGAGACGGCTGCTACCAGCGCCACCTGTGGGGCCAGGTCGAGGAACATCCGGGAGTACAGTTCCAGGTACGTGTGGATGTCACCGACATTGAGGGTGCCGTCCGCCACCAGCTGCGCCACGCGGGCGGACTGTGATCCGGAGAAGGCGAAATCCACCTTGCTGGCGATGCCGTCTTCAAAGATGTCGAGGTGTTCAGGCCGGGAGATGGAGGGGAAGAGCATGTGCAGATCGTGGACGCGCTCTGGATCAACGTCCGCGAGGGCCCGGGCCAGAAAGTCCGCCTGTTTCTGATTGTTGCCTTCGAGGGCCACCCTGTCACCGGGTTGGATGACCTCCTCCAGGAAGCTGGTGATGCGGTCGGTGGGGATGATGCGCCCGGTGGCGATGCGCTGCGCGCGGGCCATCCGGTCTTTCTTGGCCTGGCGCTCCGAATCCCAGGGCTGGTCATGACGTGGCGACATGGTTCGCATAAATTTTCTCCTTGGTGTCACGCCTACCCGAAGAGCAGACGGAAGGCGAAGTAGAAGATGGACGGGCCGAGCAGACAGGCAAGACCGGTGTAGAAGGTGGAGGTCATGGCGCCGTAGGGCACGAGGCGTTTGTCGGTGGCTGCCAGACCGGCGGCAACTCCCGAGGTGGTACCCATGAGACCGCCGTATGACATGGCGACCTTGGAGTTGTTCAGCCCGATGATTTTGGCGATGGCTGGTGTACCCACCATGACGATGACCGCCTTGATCAGACCGGCCGCCACCGACATTGCGATGACTTCCGAGCTGGCGCCGACTGCTGTGCCTGTGACGGGTCCCACGATGTAGGTGGCCGCACCCGCCCCGATGGTGACCATGCTTTCCGGGTCGCGGTAGCCGAAGGCGTAGGCCACAGCACCGCCGAAGACGAAGGACAAGGTGATGCCGAGGAACAGGGCCACCACTCCGGCGGCGCCGGCCTTTTTGATCTCCTGGATGTCCACACCGTAGGCAGTGGCGACAATGGCGAAGTCACGCAGCATGGATCCACCGAGAAGCGCCAGCCCACTGAAGACGGCGATGTCGCCGAGGCCCTTGGATCCGTCGGTGTAGATACCACCCCAGTAGGCGAGGACAAGGCCGACGACGATGGCGATCGCCGAGCCGTGCACACGTCCTTTCGTCAGGGTTTTACCTGCCCCTTCCGAGACCAGCATGATGAGGCCGACGATGACGAAGGCGAAGATGAGGGAGTTCTTCTCCAGAACCTCCATGATGAGATTCATGTCAGGCCTCCTCGAGTTCTTCGGCCGTGATCGGAGGCAGCGGCGGGGCCGGGTCGCCGATCTTGGCCACCAGTGGAACCGCAATTGCACAGGCGGTGAGTGCCACCAATCCCGCCATCAGAGCCATCAGGCCTCCGGAGATTGCCCCGGCTACGTTCTGGATGGTCGACATCGCGATGACGATCGGAATGTACATGCCGGACCAGAAGAGAATTCCGCGCTCGGTCGATTTCGGCATGTGACCTTTGGACCGCAGCCAGCTCGACACGTAGATGAGCAGGACCATGGCGAAACCGACGCCACCGATATCGGCGTCCACGCCCAACAAAGCCCCGAGTGAGTGGCCGATTACTGCGCCGACCAGCATGCACAATGCCAGGGCTGCTGTGCCATAGAGGATCATCTTCCCTCCAATCTGAGTGTGTGAAAGAACAGGATCTGAGAGTCTTCTGCGACTCTGATCACAACTCTGCCCCAGCGAAGAGCTAACCTTCCAATACCAAGAATGGCTAAACTATGCACAAACGCATGGATCGCGGAGGAACGTTTCCCACACAACCGGAAGGGAGTCCTGTGACTGAGCCTCTTCTCCCTCAGCTTGCCGCGCTCACCGGCATCTTGCCGATCCTGCGAGAATTGGCCCGTGGGACCACACTGACCGACACAGCAGAACGCCTCGGCATGTCACAACCTGCCCTCAGTCGGGCCATGGCGCGCTATCAACAGGAACTCTCCGTCCGTCTCATCGAGCGGGACGGCCGCCGGATTCGGCTCTCCGCCGAAGGGGAGATGCTAGCCGACGCCGCCGCCAAAGCCCTCAGCGCCTTCGAACCCGTCCTCCACGACGTCCTGGACACCTCCCACACCCGTCCCCTGCGCCTCGGCGCCCTGCGGTCGATGTCCGGGGAATTGGCACCCATGCTTGCTGAAAGTTCACCGGAAATGCGGGCCCACATCATCGAGGGGTCCTCCCCCGAGCTGCTCACTGCGCTCCGCTCGTCGCATATCGACGCCGCCATCCTGGGCCCCCGGCCCGACTCCACAGAGTTCACGTGGAGCCCTCTGCGGCACCAGCCTTTCGTGCTCGTGGTCCCCTCCACTCACCCGCTGGCCGATCGTGGGGTCATCGAACTTCAGGAGTTCTCCGGCGACAAGTTCGTTGCCATGGCTCCGGGGTACACGGCACGCTCGCTGGCCGATGAGCTGTGTGCTGAGGCCGGCATCAAGCCGGTCATCACGATCGAATCCGACAGCTCGTACACCCTGCGCAGCTACGTGGCAGCAGGCCTCGGCGTATGCATCCTCCCCGAAACAATGGTCGCCCCCGACCCGGGGTTGGTGTGCCTGGAGATCAGGCGCGTCGACGGCACCCTCGCCTACCGCGAGATGGGGCTGGTGCGGTTGCGCGGAGCTCCCCAGCCCGCACGTCTACAGGGTGCCCTGCGACGCCTCGTCAAGCGAATTCGCACCTAACTCCGCCCGGCATCCCCACTCTGCACCCGCAAGGCCGATCACCCCCACCGCCGCCAGCACTCCGAGGGAGAGCCAGAGGACGCCGAGGGAGCCGTCGTTACCCGCGACGGTGAGGCCGGAGGTGGCCCACCCCAGCGGGGAGAGGTTGGCCGCGACCTGCCAGGCGGCGGAGATGTCGGTGGTGGTGAGCGTCTTCCACACCCAGCCGACGACGCCGAGCTGCACCAGCCCGAGCACCCCGGCCGCCGCCGCACCGCCGGCCACGCCGAACAGCCCGAGCAGCGCCCGGGTGCCCACCGCCGCGGCCACCGCGCCGAGGGCGAGCACCACCGCGGACCACCCGAGCATCACCGGCGTCGAGGCCGGGGCCACGAGCCACAGCAGCAGGACACCCGCCGCGGTGAGGCCGACGGTGGCCGCCACGAGTACCCACCAGCGTCGAGAAGCACCGGCGAAGGCCCCGCCGACCATGACGAGAGCGGCGATGAGCAGCGCGAACAGCGGGGAGAGGGCGGGCTCGACCGCCTCCTCGACCTCGCCGACCGGGGCCGGGGAGACGGGCAGGGCGCGCTGGACGGCGGAGATGCGGTCCTGGGTGCGGGTGGCCATGTCGTCGATACGCTGGGCACCCTCCTGCAGCGCCTCGACGCCGGAGACGGCCTCGCCGACGCCACCCTGTGCCTGGGTGAGCCCGTAGGAGAGGTCCTGGGCACCGCGGGTGGCGGAGTAGATGCCGTCGTGGAAGGCGTAGCCGGGGACGCCGAGCTGGTTGGCGATCTCCCGCGAGCCGTCCTTGAGCGCCTGCAGCTGCTCCGCGACGGGCCCGTCGAGGCGGATGAGCTCCGCCTGGCCGCGCAGGTCCATGAGCTGGGCGCGGGCCTCCACCACGTCCGGGTCGTCGGCGCCGTCGAGGTCGGCGACGGTGGCGTCGATGGCCTCGAGCAGCTGGCCCTGCAGCGCCCCGAGTCCGATGACCTGGTCGACGGCCCCGCCGACGCCGTCCGCGACCTCGCCCGCGCCCGTCCCCAGCTGTCCGACGCCGGCCTGCAGCTCGACGAGCCCCTGATGGAGCTGCTGCGCGCCGGTGACGGCCTCGTTGAACTGGCCGGGCAGCGCCTCGGCACCTGTCTTCATTTCTGCGACGCCATCCGCCAGTTCGCCGGTGCCGGTCGTGAGGAACCCGGCCTGGGCCCCGGCCTCACCGGCGGCGCGGCGGGCGTCGACAAGCTCCGGGGTGACGGCGACGGCGGGGGCGGCGGCGGGTTCCTCCCCGCTGCTCCAGGCGGATGCGGGGTCGAGGTGGGTGGCGGCGGCGACGGCCGCGCCGACGACCAGGGGGACGACCAGCAGCAGCGCTACGACGAGGTGGCGGATGGAGGAGCTCATGTCTACAGAAAGTACTGGTAGAGGGGGCATCGGATGTGGTAGGCGCACCGGGGGCCCCGGCTGGTAACGTCAGATGAGATTCCGACCATCTATCACCTAAGAGCGTGGTTTCCCTGTGACCCTCATTCTTGTCATAACGCTCGCCGCCGTGGCGGTGGCGGGCGCCCCACCGGCGGTGCGGCTGCTGGACAGAAAGGCAGGGTGGCCCCTCGCCGCCCTCTTCATCGCGGGGGCGGTGGCGCTCGGTCGAGAACTTCCCGCCGTCATCGACGGCCGACCCCTCACCTTCGACTACGTGTGGGTGACGGATGTCGTCGCCCCGGGCATGGATGTCTCGATCGCGCTGCGGGGTGATGCGCTCGGTGTGTTCTTCGCGCTGCTGGCGCTGGTCATCGGCGCGGTGGTGTTCATCTATTCGGCGGCGTACCTGCCGCAGGGCCGGGGCAACACCAGTTTCTACACGATCATGACGGCGTTCACGCTGTCGATCCTGCTGCTGGTGCTCGCCGACGACGTCATCCTCCTGTTCCTCGCGTGGGAGCTGGTGTCGCTGGCGTCGTTCATGCTCATCGCGCGTTCCGGGTCCTCGGGTGAGGCCGGGTCGATCCGTACCCTCATCCTCACGTTCATCGGCGGCCTGACGCTGCTCGTGGCCGTTGCCGTCGCCGCGACGACCGCCGGCACGACGCGTCTGTCGGAGATCCTGGCCGCCGACTTCTGGGCCGAGCGTCCGGGCGTCACCGCCGGTCTGGCGGTGCTGGTCGCGGTGTCGGCGTTCACGAAGTCGGCGCAGCTGCCCTTCCACTTCTGGCTGCCGGAGGCGATGGCCGCCGCCACGCCGGTCTCCGCGTTCCTGCACGCGGCGGCCGTGGTCAAGGCCGGTATCTACCTGCTGCTGCGCTTCTCCACCGTGTTCCACGACGTCGCCGTCTGGAACGGTCTGCTCATCATCGCCGGTATGACCACCGCGGTCATGTCGGCCGCGTTCGCGGTGCAGAAGACGGATCTCAAGCAGCTCACCGCGTACTCGACGGTCTCCCACCTGGGTTGGATCGTCGCGACGATCGGTGTGGGCACCCCCTTCGCCCTCGCTGCCGCCGTGGTGCACACCACCGCCCACGCACTGTTCAAGTCGAGCCTGTTCATGCTCATCGGCGTCATCGACCACGAGGCCGGGTCGCGTGACATCCGCCGCCTGGGCCGCCTGTGGGACCGCATGCCCTTCACGTTCGGTTCGGTGGTCATCGGCGCGGCCTCCATGGCCGCGGTCCCGCCGCTGCTCGGCTTCCTGTCGAAGGAGGGCATGCTCACCGCCTTCCAGGACGCCCCCTACTCCGGCCTGCTGCTGTTCGCCGCCGCCATCGGCGCGGTGCTGACGTTCACCTACTCCGCGAAGATCGTCTTCGGTGCGTTCATCGACGGCCCGCGCGACATGTCGAAGGTCCACGAGGCCCCCGTCAGCCTGTGGCTGCCCGCCGCGCTGCCGGGTCTCATGTCCCTGCCGCTGGCCTTCCTGATCGGGCTTGCCGACGCCCCCCTCGAGGCCGTCACCGCCTCCATCGGCGCCGAGCACGAGTCGCATCTGGCGCTGTGGCACGGCGTCAACACCCCGCTGCTCATCTCCGTGGCGGTGCTCATCATCGGCGTCATCGGCGTGGTGTTCCGCAAGCGGATCTGGCCGGCGCTGGAGGGGCGGAAGATGTTCCCCTCCTCCGGCAACGAGATCCTCGAGTCCGGGGTCCGCGTCTCCACACTCTTCGGCCGCGCCGTCGGTGAGATGGCCAACACCCACAACCCCTCGCGTCACCTGCTGCCGCTGGTGCTGTGCGTCATCGTCCTGGGCGGGGCGACGTTCCTCTCCCCGGGCGTCGACGGCATCACCCCGGCCCCGCGCACCGCGGGCCTGGACAACCCGTGGGACCTCATTCCGCTGGTCATCATCGCCGTGTCCGTCGTGGGCCTGGCGATCACGAACTCGCGTCTGTCCGCGGCCGTCCTCATCGGCACCGTCGGCGTCGGCATGAGCCTGCAGATGATGCTGCTCGGTGCCCCCGACGTCGCGCTCACCCAGCTCACCGTCGAGGCGCTCACCGTCATCGTCATCATGATGGTCCTGCGCTACCAGCCGAACCTGTTCCCGAAGGTCCGGTCGGGGCGTCGTCAGATCGGCTCGCTGGTCATCGCCCTGGCGGCCGGCGTGGTCACCTTCGGTGGCGTCGTCGCCCTGCTGGGGCGCCGCGAGCGTTCCGAACTGGCCATGTGGTACCTCACCGAGGCCCCGGAGATCACCGGCGGTCAGAACGTGGTGGCCACCATCCTGGTCGAGTTCCGTGCCCTGGACACCCTCGGTGAGCTCTCGGTGCTCGGCATGGCGGCGATCGTCATCGCGGCGGTCGCGCACTCCATGCCGCGCCACCCCTTCAAGGAGGGCACCCGCCCGGCACCCTTCGGCCAGTCGCAGCTCAACTCCATCCCGATGCGCAAGGTCATCGTGCTGGTCATCCCCGTGCTGGCGATCCTCAGCGTGCTCGTGTTCCTGCGCGGCCACCAGGATCCGGGCGGCGGCTTCGTCGCGGCGCTCATCATGGGTGCCGCGATCGGCCTGGCGTACCTGTCCAAGGGCCAGGACGGCATCGTCTTCCGCGAGTCCACCCCGGTGTGGCTCACCGGCATAGGCATCATGACCGCCGTCGGCGCGGGCTTCATCGGACTGCTCGAGGGGTCCTTCCTCTACGCCATCCACGGCTACATCCTGGGTGAGCACATGACCACCTCGCTCATCTTCGACCTGGGCATCTACCTGGCGGTGCTGGGCATGCTCACGATGGCGATCAACGCCCTCGGCGGCTACCTGCGCCCGGGCGTCGACGTCAACGACCTCTACTACGCGCGTATCGACGACGACGGTCCCCTCCCCGCCACCCCGACCATCGAGCCGGGCGACGACCACGTGGAGGCCTTCCCCGAGCCCATCAACCCGGCGGACGCCCCGCGTTCGGTGCTCGTCGCCGACGCCGAGACCGCGACGGCCACCGACAAGGAGATCGACCGATGATCCTCGCCCTGACCATCGCGATCCTGGTCACCGGATCCGTGTACCTCATCCAGCAGCGCGGCATGGTGCGCATCGTGTTCGGCATGTCCCTGCTGGGGCACGCCGGCAACCTCACCCTGCTGGCCTCTGGTGTGGGTGCTTGGCGCGGTGAGCCGTTCCCGGACCGCACCCCGCTCGACGTGGCGGCTGACCCGCTGCCGCAGGCCTTCGTGCTGACGGCCATCGTCATCGCCATGGCCACCACGACGATCCTGCTCACGCTCGCGGCCCTGGGCCGCGACGACGACACCGACGTGCCCGAGCCGGCGGACGACAACATCGCCGCCGATCCCGTCGCCACCCTCGGCCGTGCGGCCGGCAACGGAGGCAAGTAATGGACTGGACTCTCCCGCTCTTCGCCGCCATCCCGCTGTTCACCGCAGCCATCGCGGTGCTCCTGCCGTGGCGTTGGGCCCGCGACGTACTCCACATCGGCATCCCGGTCGCCGGCATCGCCGCCGGTGTCTGGCTGTTCACCTACACCGCGGAGCACGGCCCCATCGCCCACAACGTGGGCCTCTACGTCGGCGGTGTGGCCATCCCGTTCGCGGCGGACACCTTCGCGGCGATCATGATCATCACGACGATGATCGTCGCGGCCACCGCCAACTGGTTCGCCACCATCTCCGGGGAGACGGTCTCCCGCTACTACGCCTCGCTGACGCTCATCCTCATCACGGGCGTCAACGGCGCGTTGCTCACCGCCGATCTGTTCAACTTCTTCGTGTTCATCGAGGTCATGCTGCTGCCGTCCTACGGCCTCATCGCCATGTCCGGCACGTGGGCGCGCCTGGCCGGTGGCCGCGCGTTCGTGCTGGTCAACCTGGCGGCCTCCACGCTGCTGCTCATCGGTGTCGGCGTGCTCTACGGTGTCACCGGCTCGGTGAACATCGCGGCGCTGCAGGGGGTTGCGGCAGGCAACGGCCCGGCGGTCGTGGCCATGGGTCTGGTGGTCATCGCGGTGGGCGCCAAGGCCGGTGTCTTCCCGGTCCACACGTGGCTGCCGCGCACCTACCCGGAGTCCTCGGCGGCGGTGATGGGCCTGTTCTCGGGCCTGCACACGAAGGTCGCGGTGTACATGCTCTACCGCATCTACGTGAACATCTTCGACCTCGAGGATCGCTGGAACTGGCTCATCATCGCGATCATGGTCGTCTCCATGCTCATCGGCGCGTTCGCCGGTCTGGCCGAGAACTCGATCCGCCGCGTGCTGGGTTACCAGATGATCAACGGCATGCCCTTCATCCTGGTCATGCTGGCGTTCACCTCGGATGATCCGCAGCGGGCGCTGGCCGCCGGTCTGCTGTACACGCTGCACCACATGATCACCGTCGGCGCGCTCATCCTCACCTCGGGTGCGATCGAGGAGACCTACGCCACCGGCCTGCTGTCGAAGCTCTCCGGCCTGGCGCGGCGCGATCCGCTGGTGGCGGCGCTGTTCGCCGCGGGCGCGTTCTCCATCGTCGGTTTCCCGCCGT
>LSQX01309411.1_pt1 | contig 18125 bp, 12 predicted proteins | sample 654561 | NCBI WGS metagenome assembly LSQX01 (sample SAMN04489861, study PRJNA283612) | anaerobic digester metagenome | isolation source: 4 biogas reactors fed with cattle manure at either 37C or 55C with and... | place: Denmark: Kongens Lyngby | collected 2014
CCGCATAGTCCAACGCTTCGCCCGCCGTGTCAAAGACGCCGTGTCTCTCTCCCCGCTGCTCAACTGTCCATTGCTTCGCCTTCATCGTTTCGCCTCCTCTCCTGTGAAAATAAATGTTTTTGAGTCTGGCTCCCAGTCGCTGTGAATGCGGTATACATCGCCGGTGGCCCTGTCCATCAACTGCAACTCATCAATATACCTTGTGACGGCGTCGGCGAAGGGACAGGCCGCCCCGTGGTTGAACGGGCATACCTTCGCCGGCTGTGTCGAGTGATGCCCCTGGACAACTACGCACAGCCCGCCGCCCTCTTTCTCTTCAAGGGTTGCAGTGATGGCCAGGCCTGGAATCAAGTAATTGGATATCATGCTTTAGCCTCCTATTGCCCGTGGTTGAATGTGTCATGTTGGAAATTATGCTTTCTATTAAACTATATTCTTTTTTTACTAATTGTTTAGTCAAAAGTTAGCAGGATTAGCAGGCTAGCAGCCCTTCCAACCTTAAAACTGGCATAGTTCCCGCCGACAAAAGTAATAAAGAGAGTGTCCCGTTTTTGAGGGTGAAAAATGGCCCGGAAATGGCCCGAAATGTTACGCTTTTTCGGCCGCCAATGTAACCGCTGATGTAACCGGAGAAAGCGAGCGCAATATAAGCTTGATATTGTTGGCTCAAATAGAGAAGCAGGACGGACTTAAAATCCGTTCCCCGTAAGGGGGTGCGGGTTCGATTCCCGCCTCGCCCACCACCTCTTCCCCTTGTCCCGAAAGGGAATTCCACAACGGCACCCGCCTCCTGTCCCAAACACACCAAAAACTGCTCCGGTCGCTCTCCGGTCCCTTTGTGACTGCTTTGGTGCTTCCTCACTTCTCGCTGGGAAACGCCAGGGTCGCACAACACTCTTTCCCCTTCTCCTCGGAACACAAGAACTTCGGCTGGAAAAACAGCTGCGGAGAACATTTCAGTTATGACAAATTAGAGTCCAGTTTGTTAAGAGAGAAACTTTTATTAATGCTTGATCAATGCGGTAACTTGTCCCAGGCCTCCCGAAGATTCAAAGCGCAAGAATAGCAGCATTCAGAAGGGCTACTAAGCACCAGCTTTCTGCTTCATCTGTCCGTTATATGGCACTACGAATCTAATAATCCTCAGATCCCTTTTGTCTGTTGGACAACGATGACATGACTGTAAAAGCTTGCCTCGGTAAACAAGAGCACAAAATCCATCCGTATACAGTAAATTAATCACTTATGAAACCAGCACTCTGGCTCAGGAAGAGTTGAATCATAGGAATAAGATCCACCCAGTTTCAGGAGATAGAGGGCTCGAATTGCGAAAGTCATAGAATTGGTCCCCTTTTGCCAGCCTAAGACAAAATCATCCACTTCTTTCTTGCTCAGGATACCATCTTCATTAATATCGGCTGGATGTGGCACAGCAGGGACTTCTCCTTCACCCTCACCTTCAGTGCTTCCTGGAATATACTCATAAGCACCCATATCATATCCGGAACCTTGTGGTCGAGAACGACCCAAGATATCCATTTCCGGCGCACCGTCAGCCGTTCCCTCATCAATACAGGGTGAGCCCTCAGACAGCTGCAGATTATCTGGAGCAGCCACAAACAAAGGATCGGAATCAATATTGCCCATACCCAGATAACCACCCTCGACACAACTGTAGGTGACGATGGGAATGTCGTCGGGATCCTCGTTGTAAATCTGATTTTCCTTCGGCATATTTCCCCACAGTATGCAGTTTGTTACCCGCAAAGGGGACCACTTCTCGTCGACACTACTCATTGCACTGCCGGATATAGCCGTATTTCCCGTAAAAGTACAATTGGTCACCGTTGGAGAGGTAATCTGACAGCTAGACATTCCGCCGCCGTGCCACTCAGCCTTATTTTCCACAAAGCTGCAGTTGGTCACCGTCGGCCAGGCATTGGCGTTACTCATCCCGCCACCGTCGCTGCCTGCTGTGTTTCCCGTAAAAGTGCAGTTGGTCACCGCAGGCCCGCTCATCACGTTTTGCATCCCGCCGCCGCCGTTACCTGCTGTGTTTCCCGTAAAAGTACAGTTGGTCACCGTCTGAGAGGAGTCGTAGTTATACATTCCACCTCCGCCGTCGCCTGCCTTATTCTCCGCAAAAGTGCAGTTAGTCACCATCGGAGAGGAACTATCACAGCTGTACATCCCGCCACCGTCGTGAGCCTTATTTTTCGCAAAGCTGCAGTTCGTTACCGTAGGCGAGGACCTATAATAGTTATACATCCCGCCGCCGCATTTGTGAGCCTTATTTTCTGCAAAGATGCAGTTAGTCACTGTCGGTGAGGAGTCATAGTTATACATCCCGCCGCCGGAGTCGTCGGTAGAGTACCCCTTGGTAATGGTGAAGCCGTCCAGAACGGCATTATTGGCTCCAGTGATACAGCGTCGCGCATTCGCACCGTCAATGATTGTGGTGCGCGTTTGCCAGTTCCGCTGGTCACGGGATGTTTCGTTGCCTGCAAAGCCACCATAGAGAGCGACCTTCTCTTTCATAGTCAGCACAGGGTCAGTGGTTCCGGTGTAGGTGCCTGCAGTGACCCAAACCTCGCCGCCGCCGTCGGAGGAGGCTGCATCCACGGCACTCTGTAGATCAGCAAAGGCGGTTGTCCAGCTGCGTCCGTCGGGAATGACGGTAGTGCTGGCGACATCCACAAAATATATATTCTCCTGAAAATTGGCTATTACGTTTTTATCGCTGTCCATCAGAAGATGGATAAAACGGTTGTTTCCGGAAACATCACCGGTCCAATGACTGAATCCCTCACCCAACTCGCCGAACGCACGAAGAGAAACAATGTCTCCTTTGACGAAAAGATAAATTCCTACCGGCGGAGTCGTGCTTCCCGCACCAACAGCGCTGATGGTAAGGGTGACCTGATTTTCAGGGGCTACGGCACCCTCATAGGCACCTATGTCAATACCATCGCCTTGGGGCCTCTGTCTGCCCAGCAGATCGGTCGCCGGTGCTCCCGTGGCTATTCCCGCGTCAATACAGGGCGAGCCTATCTTTAATTGTAGGCAGTAAGGCGCATCCACAAACTTGGGATCGGCATCAATATTACCCATACCCATATCGCCCCCCTGTACACAACTATAAGTAAGGGAGGGAGAACTGGTGGAATCCTCGTTGTAAATCTGATTTTCCATCGGTGTATTTCCCCACAGAATACAGTTGGTGACCGTCGGTGTGGAGAAGAGGAAGTTAGACATCCCGCCTCCTCGCGACTCAGCCGTATTTTCCGTAAAAGTGCAGTTGGTTACCGTTGGAGAGGAGTAGTGAAAGTTGGACATTCCGCCTCCTTGCCACTCAGCCGTATTTTCCGTAAAGCTGCAGTTGATCACCGTTGGAGAGGAGTTCCTGTTGTGCATCCCGCCACCGCGGATGTGAGTCATATTTTCCGTAAAAATACAGTTGGCCACCGTTGGCGAAGAGCTGCTGTTATACATTCCGCCGCCGGAATCGATAGTATATCCTCGCATAATGGTATAACCATCCAGTACGGCATTATTGGCACCGGTGACACAACAACGTATATTTTCCCCGTCAATGATGGTGGCGTTAACACTCCAGTCCCGCTGGTCCCGGGCTGTTTCGGTTCCTGCAAAGCCGCCATAGAGAGCTACGCCTTCTTTCATAGTCAGTACGGGATCGCCGGTTCCGATGTAGGTGCCCGCGGCGACCCGGACCTCACCACCTCCGTCGGCAGAGGCTGCATCCACGGCACTTTGCAGATCAGTAAAGGCCTTCGCCCAGCTGCGTCCGTCGGGAGTGGCCGCAGTGTTGGCGGCATCTACATAATATATATTCTCCTGAAAATGGGCTGTTACGTTTTTATCGCTGTCCATCAGAAGATGGATAAATCGATTGCTTCCTGAAAGATTGTCTGACCAATGACTGAATCCCTCACCCAACCCGCAAGCGCGAAGGAAAACAATCTCTCCTTTGCCGAAGAGATATGTTCCCGAGGGCGGTGTTGTGCTTCCTTCACCAACAGCGCTGATAGTAAGGGTGACCTGATCTTCGGGGGTCACGGCACCCTCATAGGCACCCATGTCAATACCATTACCCTGGGGCCGCTGTCTGTCCAGTAGATCGCTTTCCGGCGCTCCCGTGGTGGTTCCCGTGTCAATACAAGCTGAGCCCTCCTTTAACTGGAAGCTGTAAGGTGCATCCAAAAACAAAGGATCGGAATCGATATTGCCCATACCCGGATAACTGCCCTGCACGCAACTGTAGGTGACAATGGGAGTGCTGTCGGGATAGTTTTTAATCTGATTCCCCATCGGCGTATTTCCCCACAGAATACAGTTGGTCACTGTCGGCGAGGAACCTTTACCGTTACACATTCCGCCGCAGGCACCGTCATAGGGAGCGTAAGCCGTATTTTCCGTAAAAGTGCAGTTGATCACCGTCGGAGAGGAGTTCTCTTCGTTATACATCCCGCCACCCTCCCAAACGGTCGTATTTCCCGAAAAACTGCAGTTGATCACCGTTGGAGAGGAACCCTCACGGTTACACATTCCGCCGCCGTCCGACATAGCCGTATTTTCCGTAAGAGTACAGTTGGTTACTGTCGGCGACGAGTCCCAGTAGTTATACATTCCGCCGCCATGGTTGGCTGCCATGTTTTCCGCAAAAGTGCAGCTGGTCACCGTCGGAGAGGAACCCTCACGGTTACACATCGCACCGCCCCACATAGCCGTATTTTTCGTAAGAGTACAGTTGGTCACTGTCGGAGAGGAGTCGTAGTTGTACATTCCGCCACCGTTATCGGAATCTCCTTCGGTAATGGTGAAGCCGTCCAGCACGGCATTATCAGCGCCAATTACACAGCGCCGGGAATTTTCTCCGTCAATGATGGTGATACTAACATTCCAGTTTCGCTGATCTCGGGCTGTTTCGTTGCCTGTAAAGCCGCCATAGAGAGCGACATCCGCTTTCATGGTCAATACGGGATCGGCAGTGCTGGTGTAGGTACCTGCAGCGACCCAGACCTCACCGCCTCCGGCGTCAAAGGCCGCATCCACGGCACTCTGCAGATCAGCAAAAGCATTCCCCCAGCTCCTTCCATTCGGGACCGGTGCGGTACTGGCGGCATCAACATAGTAAGCCCCAGTATCATCACCTTCCCCTTCCACGGGCTCGACTTCGCCTTCTTCGGGTTCTACAATAGTCTCGCCTTCTCCCGGCTCAACATCTTCCCCTTCTTCGGGTTCTACGATAACCTCGCCTTCACTCGGCTCGACATCTTCCCCTTCGTTGGGCTCCACTTCTCCCTCAGGGTCATCATCTGAGATCAACATTGGTCGTTGAACAGTAAAGAACTGGATAGTGTTGTTCTCCGGGTCTATGTCTTCAGTAATAGAATCAGAGTCAACTGTAAAGCTCAGCTCCGTGATCACATCGGGAAGGCTTCCGGATGGAAGGTCCAGAGCCAGTTCTGTCACTGTCCCTGTTTCCAAAGCAGGCACAGGCATAACTGTGAGCGTCTCGTCACTTTCCGCCAGCGCAAGCCTCAGCGAACATTCGGGAGACACCGGCGCACCGTCGTTGCGCACTGCCACGACGATACGTCCGCTGCCATCGCTTTCTGCCCAGGCATAGCGTAGTGTGGGTACCAGATCGGTTCCGCCCACAGTAATCATGAGGCTGTTGTTGCTTCGATCCATATCATTGATCTTCTCATCGGGATCCACCACAGCATAGAGATGGTGGGGCGCCGCTGGGAGCGGGAGTGTATAGTCCACGGACACTGCTTCGTCAGAAGCACCGCGCAGCCATCCCTCCACTACAAAGCGTTTGATTTCAATACCGCCCTGCTTCGGATCACCATCATAAAAGGCGATCTCCAGATCACGGACAGCCACATCACCGAGATTGGCGGGCCAGGCTTTCAAGGTCAGTGTTTCTCCGGGAAGCCAGGTGATTCCCTCCACCTGGAAAGCATTATCTTTTAATCCGCTGTCCACCAGGAGCCGCCGTTTGCAGATAATCAGATCGTTCTGGCCCAGAACCGGCACACCTTCGATCTCCAGAATCTCACCATCTTCCGTTTCCACTACCCGGTCTTCCAGATAAACGTCCACACGGTTGAAAGCCATGGTCAGATTACCCGCTCCGTCCCACACGAAAGTTGCATCTTTTTCATGCTCACGATCTTCAAAGAGGCGGTCTGCAGCACTCCACAGCCCCGAGACAGAATCCCGCACCACATAATACAGGTCTGTTCCATCTTCACTGCCATCCTGCCAGATGACCGCCACATGTCCGCCCGGACCGGCCACCAGATTGAAATCGGGATGACTTGACTCTCCGGGGAGACTGTGGATGGTTTCCGCACTGCCATCCAGGCCTATATCACAAAGGAGGGAATTGCCGTCCCGCCAGGCCAGCAATAGCCTGCCATCCTCAGCCACGGCCGTCTGCACATAAGAAGCAGCACTGCCACTTACAAGAGCGGCCCTTTCCACATCCCCCCAGGAGGCGCCATTCCACAGGCTGTAGCATACAAGAGCATTCTTTTCTTCCATCGTCGTCCAGGCGTAAATGGCTTTATTGCCCTTACCGGAAAGAGCAAAGGAAGTCTGACCCCCCGCCACTTCAGCCAGGAGCTTCGGAGCACTCCACTGCCCTGTTACAGCATTCCACCGGGACCAGTAGATGCGCTCCGGAACAACCACTTCTTCCTCTTCCTCCTCTTTCTCCCTCTTGGAGTCCGGAGCGGGAATCAAGCGTTCCGTCCAGACCAGAAGGGTCGACCCATCGGCAAGAACTTCTGTGAGCAGCGGGGAATGGTGATAGCCCGTACCATCGGTGAGTTGCACACCCGCCTCCCAGTTAGCTGTTGAACTGTCCCAGCGTGCCGCCACAATATCAGAAGCCGGTACAGCTGTACTGCTGAGAGGCTCAGGATCGGGCACTTGTATCCAGGCAGCCAATCCCGCACCCTGGCTGTCGAATGCCACAGCCGGATCACACTGCATCCCGCTGCGGGGACTGATGGGCTCAGGAGTCTGCCAGTTCGTTCCATCGTAATGGATCCAGTTCACATTGAGGTGATGGACTTCATTCTCCGAACCCGTATCCGCCACATAAACCAGAAGCAGCTGCTCATCCTTCGCCGCCAGAGCGGGATGGGCCTGGGGATATATATTTTGAATGAGTGCCAACTCAGCCGATGCACTGCCGTCATCCTTGTTCAATCCGGCTCCGAAAGCATTGAAGGAATCGATCAGAAGCTGTCCTTCTGCTTTATCCATACCTGGTGCTGTTCCGCCCAGAAAGAGTGTCGGGCCCGCATCGAGATAACCCCGGTCACGTTCCCACAACGGCGGATCCAGGGTCATTGCCGGAATAATCACAAACTCTTCCTCACCCTCTGTCTTGTTTTCGGGGTATTTCCGATCCAACAATACAAATTCCCATTTTTTGTCAAAGCTGTACCCGAATAGCCTTAACCCCGTAGTATTTATACGGCCAAAGGCATAAAAGTGAGCCTGCATCATGGGCAGATCAGGCTTCTGATAGCGGATTCCCGGTCTGCCACTGAGAGTGATTTCCAGTCCCACAGAGGAAACCTTCGGCGAATAGATGGCCTCCAGCCCCAGATAACCCGTCACGGCCACGGAGTTAAGATCGAAAGAAGGGTTCATGCCGGCAGACATTTCACCCTGGAAAGTGGGCAGAGCATTAATGCGTATGCTGTAGGCATCCAAAAGGGTGTTTATCCCCGGAACAGCCAGTCTGCTCAGCGCATTTGTGATCCCTGGCCCCACCAAACCGAGAACCGTGTACCGTCCCAGCTCAAGTCTTGCTCCTATACTTGCAGAGACATATACCTCGTCAAATTGAAATGGGATATTGAGTCCCAGACGACCTTTCGCACGACCATCTACTTTTCCAATCACCTCTTTGTTGCCAATATACAGTTTCATTTTGGGATAACGGGTCAGAGCCGGATATTTGGGTCTTCGTCCCCGTTTCCCTTTTCTGAGTTCCGCGCTGGTACCCAACGCTACTTCCCAGTCTCCGTCTGATACGGTATAGTCTATACTGCCATTGAGTGAAAAAGCAGTCCCGAATTTTCCCAGGGCAGGCAGGGTAATGCTGGGTCCCCAGGGCTTGGAGGGGATGGTGAAATCCGCCAGCAGATGCATTTCATTATCAACCGTCTGTATATGATAGGATACATCAGCCACCCCCTTGTCTTTGGCAGCAAAGAGCTCCGCCAGAGCAGGCGGTGTCGGAAATACATACACGTTATGAGCAGCAAAATCCGACCATTGACCGGCACTGTTCTTTGCCCGTACACGCAGTTTGTTGGCACCGGGGGAAACAGATCCCGGAAAATTCGCTCCCAGGTCAACGGTTAAACTGCCTCCGGAAGCCGTTCCCTGAATGGTTCTGATCAGGCGGTTGTTGGCATAAAATTCGATCTCTCCCGGACTGCCATTCCACGATACCTGCACATCAAAGCGATTGGTCATGTTGATGCCTGATAAAAAGAATCCTTTCATGGCGGCATTGATGCCCGTAATGGCAGGTTGCCCCGCCACGGGACGAAGCAGTGTGAAATCCTGCACCACTGTCACGCCGGAAGCAGCAGGATTGACCGTGAAATTATGGGTTGCATAGCCCGCTTTGGTCACTGTTCCCGCTGAGGCCGTCACCTCCGCAATGCTGTAATGGCCCTGACCGTTCGTCGTGGCATTACGTCCCCCGATGGTGACCGTTGCCGCTGGAATAGCCGCCCCTGTAGCTCCGTCCCGGACAACACCGGATACAGTCACGCTCGAACCTACGAGGAAGGAACGTCCTGTGGTCCCCTGAGCTCCGGCGGAGGTTATCAGTCTGTAGGTGATGGTGTAACTACCAGCGGGGAGAAGACCTACAGAGGCATTATTCCGCCAGTGTCCATCTGAATAAGTAAGCGTTCCGGAACCCAGGATCGTGCCTGAGACATGCTTCAGCTGCCAGGTGAAAGAACCGGAACTTACCACTACCCCGCTGCTGTCCACAGCCGTAGCTTCCAGCGTCAAGATACCCGTAGACGGTACATAGTTCTGGTAAGGATACAAATTCAGATCATTGCTGATACCCTTCAGATCCAGAGAGAAAACAGGAGAATAGGCCCGGGAAGTATACAATGCCTTGTCAACGGGCAGGGACCAGCCTGTAGTGGTAAAGAACAGTGAGAGCGTTACCAGTGAAACAATTTTAAACAAGTTCTTCATGACGTTCTCCCTCATGCATTGATGGCGAAACCCGATGTAAAGCAGGCAAATCCGAGGAAATATGTTTTCAGTCTGGAGATGGATACTGTAAAAAGTAAAAGGGCTATGAGCAAAGTCCCAAATATGCTTTCCAAGGGACGAAGAAAAGACTCCCTTATCAGGTGTATCTGCCTTCTGGTAGACAGTTCCAGTATTCTGATGGAGACTTCTTTTCTAATTAACTCCAATATCTCGTACAGCAGCGTCTGAATGCGATCACCCAATATATATTTGAAATTTCGTGGAAATTTATTCAGCCGTGGCACATACCACAAGATCAGGTCATAGCTTCGTTGAATGATAGGCAGTTCTTTTTGTTCATTCATGATAAAAGACAATTTTCAAAAAAAAATTCAATCCGCCTTCGGCGGATACCCAAGGGTAAAGAAACACAGGGTAAAGGGTAAAAGGGTTAAAGTATATAGTGTTACGGAGTCCGCGAAAGCCGGAACCCGCCGCCGTTGCCCCGGCTTCCCGGGCCGCTGAAGTGGCTGCGGGCGGCCGCGCGGCAATCGCTTTCGCGGCTGAACCACGAGCCGCCGCGAAGAAACCGGGAACTCCCAGACGCAGGGCCTGTGGGGTTGCTCTCGGGACTGCTTGAATAATAGCTGCTTGACCACCGGTCATGACACCGCTCCAATACATTACCGCTCATGTCGTAAGCACCCACGGGGCTCCGGGCGTGGACAGTCAGCAGACCGGGCGTATCCCATCGCGCCAGATTGACGCCGTTGTACCAGCCCACAGGTGTTGTATAGGGATAAGCCTTCAGGCCCAAAGGATTATAATCACCGTAATTTGCTTTGGTAATGTCGATGCTATCACTGGTCATGCCGTAACGCCAGTGCTTTGTCCCGTCCCAGGCTGCGGCCCGTTCCCATTCCGCTTCCGTCGGCAGACGGTAGCCATTCCGCACGGGTTCATAGCGTTCCCAGGTAGCCGTGTCATAGCAGGGCTTCAGACCTTCTTTTTCACTCAGCCAGTTGCAGTAGCATACGGCGCCATACCACGACACCATGACAACAGGATGATCAGCCATGGAAAAGAATCGGCCTTCATGGCCTTCCCTGCTTCGGACACTGAATCGACTATTGACAAAGCTGATCTGAGAGTAGTCGGAGGAGCTTACCGTATCAGCAATGAGTTGACCATAGGCGTAGATTGTACCCCCTGTATATTCTGAACCATTGGAGCTTTTGAGCAGGTTGCGGGTATAGGCCCAGTTCAGGACAGCGGCATACTCCCCATTGGTCACCTGATATTTTCCGATCTGATAACGATCCAGATAGACGGTATGCACAGGTAACTCGTCATCCCATCCTGTATCGGTATAGGGACGTCCCATTTCAAAGGATCCGGCAGGGATGGTGATCATCTCCCCGGGAATGATTTCCCCCTCCTCCTCGTCATGGCCGGTGGCGACTACTTCAATGACGGCCCGGCTGATCTCTTCACCGGGAAACTCGGTGCCTGCTTCCCAGAGAATATGCCTGTTGGAACCCGGACTGACATTGGTGCCTGTGTGACCGCTCGTATGGACGAGGGTAAAGGGATAACTGGCACCGCCGTCTTTGGAGAGGCGCAGGCTCACTGTGCTGGTCAACCCTTTGGGATGATAAAGGTCGTAATGGATGTCCACATTACCGGAGCCATCCGTCCGCGGCTGAACCTGTACTTTGGATACGACCGGGCCCTGAGCCAGAACACAAATACTTATGCTGAGCGCCAGAAATAGAATAAGCGATCTCGCATAACAATGAGTACTTTTCATGGCGGTTTCCTTACCCTAAATGTCGCAAGTATTTTCTTGCAACATGATCCATTAATTACTAATAGTGTAAATTTCTTCGTTTCAATATAGCATAGGCACACGCACCATTATCAAATATCGTTGCTCATAGAAAATCTGCATTCGCAAGTCGAGGCTTCCAGATACCTCAAAAAAAAACACCAGCCATGCACCTAAGGCTTGACCCCAACCTATGCCTGTATAGGGAAAGGGAAATACTTGCGTGACGGCATTAGTGGAAATCAGGCGCAAATGTGTTCTCCATGGATAGAGTGGACACAGCGCACATAGTCGTAACTAAATTAGGTGTCAAGTGCTTGATGATAGGGGCTAAGTCTGTCCCTGAACTTTGCACCACCGCCCAGTCTCCAATCCACACCAGCACTATTTTCCTCCCTTTCTATCCCCACCCCCTTACCCGTATCAAACTCTTTCTCAAGTCCATATTAATCCTCTGTGGATAGCTATTTACCCTGGAGGATCTAAACATGAAAGTATTTCGTAGTATGGAAGACGTGGACCGGGCAAATCTGCCTGAGGGCCTGAGTGAAGCCGTGCGTGGAACGTTGACGACCCTGATTGATGCCTACGCCGAGATCGGTGAGCGTTACAACCCTGAAATAGACGGGCACACTGTGCTCATCGAAGAGGACGACACTGACGAAACCATCCGCACAGCCATGGGCGGATACACCCTGCTGGATGCGCCCCTTGAAGGCGTCGTGCACGATGAGAAGCGGCAGTGCTTTATCACCTGTGTCCTGTTCAACAACCAGTTCGGCATCTCTATCGTGGTGCCGGATGCTCCCTGGCTGGACCCGGAAATCCGGGCAAGACTGGTGGCGGAAATCTGAAGAAAGGAGAAAGAGAGCATGACAAGTAAGAAGACAACAAAACCAACAAAAGGAGGATCGGAATCAATGAGTAAGAAGAATACGAAGAAAGCAACAACTAAAGCACCTGAGAACCCTGAGGTGACTATCGTCAGGAAAGCCACAGCGCCAAAGCTGTCGCCCCGAGGTGAAGGCGGTATCGACTATGAGGTCGGGTATGTCGGTGACGACGTATATATCCGTATCGCGAAGAACCACGGCGGCGGAAGCTGCAGCAAAGAGTGGGTACCTGCGGCAAAGATCCGCAAAGCCCTCACACCTGCTATGCATGGTGGCGAACCCTTCAAGTCCAATGCGCTGGCATCGGCCTTCGTCGGTAAAAGCCAATGTAACAGTGGCTTTCTCGTAGCAGTGTTGCGGAAAGAAGGACTCTTCCAACCGGATGTGGAACGCAAGAGCATGAGCAGACTGGCTGGAGATCTCGACGCATGGGAACTCGGGACACGGAAGGCAACACCACTGGTGGGTGACGATAAGCAGCCGCTCACGGCCAAGCTCCACCCTGAGCCGAAGAAGACAAGCTTCCGCCAAAAGCAGGCAGGCCCGGATCCCAAGGCTACCAAAGCCAAGACAACGGATAAAGCCACCACCTGAATATCGCAACACAGAATATAGAGAAACATTGAAGGACCCACATACACGGGTCACTTACTTTGGGCAGGACATCATTAACGGTGTCCTGCCCTTTTGTTTCTCTGACACAGGAGCACAGCACTATGAAGCAACCCCCTTCCTTCTCTCTCGGGCTGACAGTAATCACACCGGGTGCCCTTGCAGCACTCGGCAGGAACAGCAGCACCGGGATGGAATACCTCACACGACATGCCACAGGTGACTGGGGCGATTTATGCAAGGACGACAAGCAAGCCAACGATGAAGCTGTACAAACAGGCGCTCGTATCCTGAGTGCCTATCACCTTGCAGACGGCACAAAGATATGGATCATCACAGAAGCAGAAATCGATGAGAAACACAACCGTCAGGCAACGACCATCATGCTGCCTGAAGAATACTGAAAAAGGAGTCAACCATGAAGAGCAACACAGGCAGGGAGAAGGCAAACCCCTACGTCATCCCCGTGTACCGCTTACGGCTCGTTCAGGACGGCACTGCCGAGGTATCCCCTCTCACAGGACCGGCTGAGGTGGCCCGGTACCTTCACAACCTTGCCTCCTCAGAGCGCGAGCAGATCGTGGCTCTCTTTCTCGATACGAAGAACCGTCCCATCGGTCGACACCTCGTCAGCATGGGTACCATCGACTCGGCTCCGGCCCAGCCCAGAGATGTCTTCCGGGCGGCGCTGGTGGCGGGAGCGGTCAACAGCATCATTCTGGCGCACAACCACCCCTCCGGCGATGTGACACCCTCCCCGAGTGACGATGAGACCACACGGCTCATAGCACGGGCAGGCACCCTGCTGGGCATCCGTTTGCATTTGCTCGGCGATAAATTCCGAGTCATTTCCCAAGACTTAGCGTTTAGTGACCCATACTTTAGGGGATGCGCTCTCCATTATCTTTTACTTTATCTTTTCCTCTATCTGTGAGACTATTTCCTGGAATAAACTGGAGGCTATGCCAAAGTTTACAATGATTATTAGCAGCATTACACATAGGCCAACTAGTTCTTCAGCTTCTACACCACTGAAGGGTGCAAAGAGTGCAAAGAGTGCAAAGGGTGAAAGCACACTACCAAGGATAAGGAAAAGGTAAGCCCATAGACACATGAAAACATACAAAAGAAATATTATATTACCTCTAAGTTGACAAACTCTCAAAAAGATTACACCTGTCACCAGGAGTGCAACGGCCCCCTCACCTACTATCATAAGACCAAAGGCTCTCCAGGGATTTAATTCTGTATAGGCAGATATAAATTCGACAGGAAGAGCAATGTTTACCATGAGAAAAAGGGTTACAAAAAGTATAGCGCCGCCGAAATACGGGAGACAACCTAACCCCAATGGGTTTATATAAAGATCTTTCATCGTTCGTACTCCTATAGGCATTTTAATTTTTCTTTATCGATTTGATTTTTGAAATTTCATATCCCTTGCCTTGTAATTTATTGTTTTATTAAATCAAAAACCGCTGATAGTTTTCAATCTTCTTGCTTTTTTATTTTTACGTATATCGGGACCAATTTTCTGGACACAGATTTGCAAAAAATTGTCCTGCGTTTTTACAGACATGGCAGGTCTGTCATAGGATGAGTTTGGCGTAGTGCCCATAGAACACCAAGCCCTTTCATCGCTCGACAAGCCTGCCCGGTGGCACCCCAGAAGTCCCCTTCCCGAGGTTCCATACACGTCCTGAGCAGATACGAGCAGACGGTACCGATAAGAGACAACTCTGGCATCTGCGGCAAAGACTGACAAAAGGCTGGACTGGAGTCGCTACCGGCCCCAAGAGTACCGGAGGGTCACCGGAGCTGCACCCCCAAAAGGAACATTAGATTAGAAACCCAAGGCAATGGGCGTGTCAGGCGGCGGACTAAAGATCCTTTGGGAAAAAACGCCCCCTGACACGCCAACACAAAAAGGAGTACATTCAAGATGAAGAAACAGACAAGACAACAGGGACGGAGAAGGCTGACCCAGAAAATGATTCAGGCTCTACCACCGAACCCACCCGATGCACGGTCTCGGGAAAAAGAGATAGCTGATCTTGATGCTATCGGACTACGGCTCTCCGTCAGTAAGACAGGCCGGAAGTTTTTTGATTACCGCTACACACACCATCGTCGGAAGCGGTGTATCAGGCTGGGTGAATGGCCGGGGCTGTCCCTGCAGAAGGCACGCCACTTTTCAATCATCTCCTGCTGTGCTTCACCATCGAAGGGAAATCCCTGTTGCAGAGATACAATGGCGGTCTGGCAGTCACTCATCAACACCGGGAACAAGTTTTTCCCCTTTGTCCATCGGACGGCTGTTCCATAGAATCTCCTCAAGATTGGGCAGGGATGGGGATGTCTTCAAAAGACGCCAGACTTCTCCGTCTTTTTTCCAGGTGCAACGAATTTCGGCACCTTCATGTCGTGGGATTCGTACGATGCCATCATAACCGAAAGGCTCGTCATCCCAGCGGACAGCCGTGCAGTATAAAAACGCAAGCATATGCACATGCCCCTGCTCTTCATATTCTGAGAAATCCCAATGGCGAATCTGACGAAGGAGAAAACATTTGTTGTTGCGCCGAAACCACCACTTCCAGGACCTGCTCACATATTCGAGATGAAAGCCGTTGGCATCCTCATATAGGGGATGATACAGGGCTGTCAGCGCCCTCCAGTTCATTTTTTCATACGCTTCTTTAAAAAGATCCAGACGATCAACAATTTCTTCTGCAGTGCTCTTATACGCTTCAGATACCCCCTCATAGGTGGGATAGACAGTCTGAGAGGCCGGTCGATGGTCGTTTTTTTGAGGAAAAGGTACGACACTGACACTCCCGTCTTCTTCAAAATGCACTGCTTCCAGCGGAAGACTTTCTTCTTCATCAAAAACCAGACAGTCAAGATAATTCACGGTTCCAGAATATTTTTGTCTGGCCTTTGTTCTCGCACAAACGCTATATATACCCGGCTGCGGGTCTGGAATAAGGCATTGCGCGTCAATACCTTCGTAAAGAAGTTTTTCTTTTTCTCCCAGATACACTTTATAGCCTTCAGCTTCAGAATCAGCCTGCCAGACAAGTGAGAGAGCTCCGCTGTCTGTCACCTTGCCTTCGAGACCATGCACCACCTTGCCAAGTTCCACTTCATAGTGCTGTTTTTCATAAAGATTTTCATGGCTATTCATGACATATGAAAAACCATTCATGCTGCAAGTCCATGCCTCAGGACGGGTCGGTTCATCTTGCAGACAGGAATGTAGAATTTTCTTCCACCCTTCTTCCGAGTCGGCCTGTCCGGCTTGGAGAAGCAAAGGGAAAGAGTGGGCGGTGTCATTATCGGTAATGGCGGGGAGAATCGGAAAAAACCAGTTGCTTTTATTGGGTATCAGCTCAAATTCCAACATAGGCTGCCAGACGCCGTAATAAAGAGAAGCGAGAGAGCCATCGTCAGACAGCCAGTCCAGATCTTTCATATTGACATGAAAGTCGTGAATGGAGCGGGCGGGAGCCATCTGATAAGCGACTGATGTATGGACTTTCACTTCATCACGATGGGGAATCATTTTGTTCCGGACAAGTTCGCGCAGAGAAGGAAGAATAACATCTGTCCAGCAGCGACTGTTGCCATAATCAAAAAGATCCCACCAGGGTTCAAAACTGTACACAGTGGCACCCATGGCTGCAGGCTGCATAATCATGGGGCGATACATTTCCGGGGGCATTTCCGCCGGATGCAGATGATCGCCATAGACACAGGGACGATTCATAAAGCTGCTTTCAAACCACCACGATTGAGGCTCTACACCCCACTGAGAAACAAACTCACCCAGCCAGAGTCCCCAGGTAGTGGTTTGCCGTATCAAATGTCTCGGTTCTATGTGTTCATTCACAGGAATCACGTGATCCGGAAATTGCCGCATGGCTTCCAGTAGAGGACGGTTCAGTTCATCAGCACTGATATGCAGCCATTTCAATCCCTGCAATACAATAATCGTGTGTCTGCCATAACATGCACCCAGCCGGATCACGTCAACGCTGTAACGTGTATGAGGCGGTACAGCATAGTCGGTTACATTGAATTTAGAAAAATGAGCGAAACGCAACTCGGAAAGCATCAGACTCTTGATACAGGAAAACTCCTGCAACAGTGCTTCCACCTTTTCCAGATCAAAGACATATTCATCATGAGGATCGGCGATTTGAATGCTCACTGCGGCACAGGCTTCTTCTATGGGCTTCAACATATGTCGGAACAGACGATAGCGCAGGTCATGATCTTCAACCCGCAACTCTATTTGAATCTGAGAAAGGGGGCGGATGTCCTCGGGGAGTAACCGCCACACACGGACAATCTCCATGCCGTGACGTTCAGCCTCATGAATACGGTGATCCAGTTCAGCACCGGCATCTGAATCCCCGTAAGCAGGACTGCTTTGAAAAATAAAAAGCGGTTCTTCCGGACTGACTGTCACTTCAGGGGGAAGCACCGCTTGAGCAAAAGCTGCAAAAGAAACACACCATGCAAGGAAAAACAGGCTCAGTGCTTTTGACATAAAGGTTTATTTTCTTTCTTCAAGCCCCTTAATCAATGCCAGGAGAAAATCACGGTTATCCGCTGTCATATAGCGCATTTCACCGTCCATACGGTTGAAACTCTTATTATAACGCAGATAATGGTCCGGATTTGCCGGGAAGCACTTCGCCCTGCTGGATGATTGCAGCCACACATCCGCAGGAGCTCTTGACGCCCGTCAACGCCAAAGGACTGTTGCCCCGATTCTCAATCACAAAACGATGATCAATCAGGGCATCAGTTGTCACTCTGCCGGCGTCATATTCAGGGGAACTGACATGGGCGGACGGCCCTTCCACGGAAGGGTTTTCACCAGGGGCAGTACACCCGGAAACCAACAACATGGCCAAGCCGTTTATGCACAGAAAGAAGAATATATGCAGCGACATGGTTCAACGCTTGCCCCGCATCTTCAGCACGATGAGTGTTGCAAGCAATGCCGCCGAGAACGCGCCTATTGCGACGCCAATGGGCAATGAATAATCCTTTTTCATTCTCGCTTTCATGCGCGCAATGCGCCGCGCTTCCGCTTCTTTCTCAAGCTTAAAATAGTTTCCTTCACCAAACTTATCCTCAAAGTCGCCGGAGGCGATGTCCCGGGTGACCGTTGGCTTCTTGGGAGGAATAATTGTAAAATCTTCTTTGCTCAAATTCGGATTGTTGATTCGAATGGAGTCGGGATCAATGGTTACCTGCCACTCTTTTTCAATGTAATAACCTGGAGCCGCCATATAAAGTCTGGTCTCGAATTCTCCTAAAGTAATCAAGTTTTCTTCCACCAGCGAATTCAATTCTTTAACAGTGGCGAGATACTCATCGGTACGTGATACCCTTAAAGACATACGATGGAGTTTAACAGGAATTCCGAAACCATTTATGTTGTGGTAGTCCTCATATACGTCTCTGCTCAGGAGACGATGGATATCTCTTGGGCTGTT
>LSQX01254548.1_pt2 | contig 18124 bp, 17 predicted proteins | sample 654561 | NCBI WGS metagenome assembly LSQX01 (sample SAMN04489861, study PRJNA283612) | anaerobic digester metagenome | isolation source: 4 biogas reactors fed with cattle manure at either 37C or 55C with and... | place: Denmark: Kongens Lyngby | collected 2014
GGCGAAACCGAATTTCTTTCTGCGCTCATAGGGCAATAAAAACTTCAGCCGCACCACAATGGTGCCGGTGATGCCGCCCATCACGCCGCCCACCACAATCAACAAGGCAGCATAGGTGTAAAACATGGGATATTTGAACACAAGCACCGCGACCAACAGCTGCCCCACGTTGTGCAGCACGCCGCCTACAATGCCGGCCCCCAGGGGGCTGACATCCTTTGCCACAAAGATCAGTAAGATCATCCCCAGCATGCTCAGGATGCCGCCGGCAAAGCTGAGGCTTAGGGTAATGGGGTTCATCCCGCCAAAGAGCACAGCGGAGAGGAGCACCTTGATGACCATCAGGGACAGGGACAGCGGCACCCCAAACCAGTACAGGCACAGCAGCAGCACGCAGTTGGACAGGCCCAGCTTGATGCCATAGCCCATGCCCAGGGAGAGCACCTTTTCCAGGTAGCCCAAGATGAGCATGATGGCGACAAAAAGCCCGGCCAGGGCGATGTTTCTGGTATCCTTCAAGGCTTCGCCTCCACAAGCGCTTTGGCCTGCTCCCTGGGGATCAGCTCCAGACTCAGCTGGTGGGGCAGGCAGGTAATCCAGGATTGGAAGACCCGGTACTCAATGTTGTCCAGCGTCATTTCCCCCTGGCGCATGCAGTCGTGGTTGGGGCAGTTGGCGCTGTGCATGACCACACTGTTTTTGTTGATGTGGATGACGTTCTCCTGCCCTTTGTCCTGGTGGATCACAATCTGCCCGGGGCCGTTGAGCGGCACCAAGTGGTAATAGGCGTCCCCCTGCTTGATGCGCAGGTAGCTGTCCGCCTCCGCCAGCGCTTCACCAGCGTGTAATTCCTCCGCATTGGTGATGGTCAAGGTGGGCAGCGCGCCCTCTGTGACCCGCGGGGTTTGCAAGCGGCCGACTATCAGCAAAACAAGCGCTGTGAGCAGCACGCCTCCTATAATCAACACATCCTTGCGTTTCAAGCCCGTCCTCCTTCTGATACCTCGGTATCATACGGGAAGGCCGTATAAAAGTAAAGCGGGCAAACGGGTGTGTCCTGTTTGCATTTTACGCATTTTTCGCCTGTTTTTTATGGAAAATCAAGGGCCGCATGATTATACTTGGCGCGGAAAGTTTATCATATACATGATATGGAGCAACACAACCGCTGCGTGAGATGAAGGAGTAACAGCATGAGCAAATATTTCGGAACGGATGGCTTCCGGGGCGAGGCCAACGTGGGCCTGACGGTGGACCACGCCGTGCGCATTGGGCGCTTTTTGGGCCATTACTACGGGAAGGATAAGAAGGCGCGCATTGTCATTGGAAAGGACACCCGCCTGTCCAGCTACATGCTGGAGGACGCGCTGGCCGCCGGCATCACGGCCTCCGGCGCGGATGCCTACCTGCTGCACGTCACCACCACGCCCAGCGTATCCTATATGACGCGGGTGGAGCGCTTTGACTGCGGCGTGATGATCTCCGCCTCCCACAACCCCTATTATGACAACGGTATCAAGTTGCTCAACGGCAAGGGCGAGAAGATGGAGCAGGAGGTCATTGACGCGCTTGAAGATTACCTGGACAGCGACCCGGCCAGCATTCCCTATGCCGTGCGCGACCGCATCGGCAAGACTATTGACTATTACGGCGGGCGCAACCAGTACATCGGCTACCTCATCTCCCTGTCCCGTAACTCCTACAAGGGCTACAAGGTGGGCCTGGACTGCGCCAATGGCAGCACCTGGATGATTGCCAAATCGGTCTTTGACGCCCTGGGCGCGCAGACCTATGTCATCAACAACACGCCCAGCGGCACCAACATCAACAAGGACGCCGGCAGCACGCACATTGGCCAGCTGCAGCAATTGGTGCTGGACAACCAGCTGGATGTGGGCTTCGCCTTTGACGGGGACGCAGACCGCTGCCTGGCAGTGGACGAAAACGGGAAAGTTGTGGACGGGGACGATATCCTCTACATCTACGGCACCTTTATGAAGGAGCGCGGCAACCTGGTGGACAACACGGTGGTCACCACCATCATGTCCAATTTCGGCCTGTACAAGGCGCTGGAGGAAGCCGGCATCAACTACAAGCAGACCGACGTGGGCGACCGTTTCGTGTATGAGTGCATGCGCGAGCACGGGCACCTGCTGGGCGGGGAGCAATCCGGACACATCATCTTTGGCAAATACGCCAGCACCGGGGACGGCATGCTGACAGCCATCAAGGTGATGCAAGCCATGATCAGCAAGGAAAAGCCCCTCTCCAAACTGACCGAGCCGTTCAAGAAATACCCGCAGGTGCTCAAAAACGTGCGCGTGACGGACAAGGAGACGGCGTTGAATCATCCAGCGGTGCAATCTGCCATCCAGGAAGCGCAGCAGGCGCTGGGCGATGCCGGGCGTGTCCTGGTGCGCAAATCCGGCACTGAGCCCTTGATCCGCGTGATGGTGGAAGCCAGCGAGAAGGGCACCTGTGAAACCCATGCCGACCATATCATCAAAGCCATGCGGGACAACCAGCTGCTTGCGGAGGGCGCATAAGATGCTGCGCGTTACCGATTTGTTTGACCTGTCCCATTCCCTGGCAGGCGGTTGGCTGGCGGGCTTTGAATACCCGCATGAAGCCCTGGCCGGCATCAAGGACTTCATTTTGGATGTAGGCAAAACTCTGCCAGCGGAGGAATACGAGCGCCGCTGGGAGGATGTCTGGGTGCACAAGACCGCGGTGGTGTACCCGTCCGCTCTGGTGAAGGGCCCCTGCGTCATCGGGCCGAAGTCAGAAATCCGTCACGGCGCCTTCATCCGCGAAAGCGCGCTCATTGGCGAGAACTGTGTGGTGGGCACCGCTTGTGAGCTAAAAAACGTCATCCTCTTTGACGGGGTGCAGGTGCCGCATTATAACTATGTGGGCGACTCCATCCTGGGCTACAAAGCACATATGGGCGCGGGCGCCATCACCTCCAACGTGCGCGCGGACAAACAGCCCGTGGTTATTAAGCTGGACGACACCCGCCTTGAAACCGGGCGCAAAAAGGTAGGCGCCTTTTTGGGCGATGAGGCCGAGGTGGGCTGCAACGCGGTCCTCAACCCCGGCACGGTGCTGGGCCGTCGCGCCAGCGTCTACCCCACCGCCAGCGTGCGCGGCGTGGTGCCGGCAGACCACATCTGCAAGATTGACGGGAGCAGGGTAAAACGCGTGTAATGGTCTGTCTAATCCATCATTTTGTGAAAGAATCGTGAAACATCCCTTGCTTGCTTGTATATATCGCGCTTGGGATGTATACTGTTTTAGTGCGCGAAAGCGCGAATGTATCAAGAATATTGGAGCGTAAACTGATGAAATCCTCACTGTACCCCCGTCAAATCGCGCTGGCAGCCCTGCTTGTGGCCGCCGTGCTCTTCCTGTCCGGCTGCAACCTGATTGTCAAGGACCCGGCCGTTGACGCCAAGCAGGTGATCATCACCATCAATGGCGAAAACGTCACCAAGGAAGAGTTCGTCCGCTATTACAACAACACCTACGAGCGCAAAATGCAGGAGCAGCAGCTCTACCAGCAGTACGGCCTGCCCGCGCAGCCGGTGCGCCCCGAGCAGGTGATGGAAGAAACCTTTGAAAACACCATCAAGGACAAGGTGCTGCACCAAAAGGCACACGAGTTGGGCCTGGATGAGATGACAGAGGAAGAGACCGCCGAAATCAACAAGCAGGCGGAGGACAGCTTCCAGAACATCAAGGACCAGGTGAAGCAGTTCTATTTCCAGAATTCCGAGCTGGAAGGCGAGGCACTGGAAGCGGAAATCACCGCGAAGGCCAAGGAGCTGGGATTTGATCTGGAAACTTTCCAGCAAAGCGTAACCGAATCCAAACTGCACGAGAAACTGCATGCCTATGCCGGGGAAGGCATTGAGGTAACCCAGGAAGACATCCAGGCCAAGTTTGAGGAGAAGGTAGCCAAGGCCAAGGAAGACTACGCGAACAACCCCGCAGGCTTTGGCACAGCCATCACTGGCAACCAGCCCACTTACTACACCCCCGCCGGCTACCGCGCCGTGCGGCAGATTTTGGTGAAGCTCAACGCCGAGGACGAGGAAGCCATCAAGGCGCTGGAAGCAGAGCTTGCCCCCCTCAAATCCGCGCTGGATACCACGACGGTTGACATCAACCGCATTGAAGCGCTGGTGAAATCCGAGGAAGAGCTGGAAGACGCCGACAAAACCTTCAAGGCGGAACAACTGGAAGCCTTAAGCGAGGAAGAAGCCGCCCAGTTTGCCGACCTGCTCAAAAAAGACACCTTGAGCGAAGAGGAACAGCAGGCCCTTTCCGCCATCAAAGCCAAGCTGGCCCCCTACACCAAGCTGCCCGAAGCCCAGACTGCCTATGACGCCAAAAAGGCGGAGCTGGACGCCCTCTTGGACAAGGCCTTTGCCGCCATCCAGGACAAGACGGATGAGATCTACGCCAAGGTGACGGCGGAGGACGCCGATTTTGACGCCCTGGTCAAGGAATACAACGAGGACCTGGGCCAGCCCGAAGCCGGCTACCCCGTGCATGAGAGCACCAGCACCTTTGTGGCGGCCTTCAAGGAAGGCGCGATGGCGCTGGAAAAGGTTGGCGATATCTCCCAGCCCATCCGGACCAATTTTGGCTACCACATCCTGCGCTACGCCAAAGACTATGAGGAAGGCGAAGCCAAACTGGAGGACGTGAAGGACGCGATTGAGAAGGAAATCTTCTCCGCCAAGCAGGACGAGAAATACCAGGAGCTGGAGACCAAGTGGCTGGTGGAAGCCGAGGTCACCCGCTATCCGGAGCGTATGAAGGACTGATTGATTCCTGATTGAATAAGCCGCAGTTTTTGCGGAAAAAACTTGCCGGAGTGGACTGATGAATTCAGCACTCCGGCAAGTTTTTAATTTGTGAATATCTAAGCAAATGAAGCCGCGGGTTCTCTCTTATACTGAACACATGAGTTAACGCACTCATGGGCTGAGGAATTTTTTGTCTCCGCTATGTCGAGTGAAGGAGGCGTAGCCTCGTCGGAACGCCTTCCGTTCCGTTTCCGGCAAGCTGTGCTTGCCGGAGGCCTACACTGCAGGGTTCCTCCTCCCCATTGGAAGCCTGCTTCCAATGGAAAGGAACCGGCTCGGAACTTAGTGCCCCGCCTTGTTTACAAGGCGGTAACGGGGTGGAGGGTACGGTGACGCCGTTGACTGANNGACAACGCGGAGGCGGAAAAGAACCAGCCCACGGAAGCGTTAATGAATGCGTTCAGTATTACCCATTCCCGTCAAAGAACCAGTCCTTTGGCATATAGCCGGTGTGCCCTTCGATATCCAGGAGAATATAGAGCCTGTCCTCCACTACGCCTACAATCCAGAATGGGCCTTCCAATGAAAACGCGGCGGTTGTTGCCTTAAGGTCGGCCGCGGTGAACGGCTTCTGATTGGTATAAGCGTCCTGTGGGACCTGATAGGGGTGGGCAGCCGCCACAGCATCCATGGCAGTACCAAAGGCCAGGTATTTGCTGAGCATAAAGCCTTCCAGGTGGCTGTCTGTCCCGATGCGCACCCGCGACCACTCCCCTTGCTGCTCCAAGACCCTCACCGGTGTACGGTTGTAGAACTTGCCCAGGGATGTGCTGTTTTTGTCCGGTTTGGTGCGCAGGTGCAGCCTGTCCTTAGGATTTGGGTTGTTAACAACCGCCCAGCCCTCCCGGTTAAAGTCTGCCATCAAGGCGTTCCGGTCACGGGGCAAACCGGTCACATCCATCGCAAACAGATCGCGCGTTTTGAGTGACCCAACAATGATGTTGTCAAGGCTTGACATGGTGCCGTCCAGCGTGATGCCGCAAAAGAGCGTGCGATAGGAAAACGCGTTTTCTATCCCGGATACCGTATGCCAGGTCAGTACCCAGCTGCCTTCCTCCAGCAGCTCAAAGGTCGCTTGCTCGTTCTGCTTGTCCCATGACAAGCCAATGAATCCGTCCCCAGCATGGAACAAGTCCAGGGAGGCATCCTTTGGCAAGGCCCGCGTGGTTTGCGACTGATACCCGTACTTGCCCTGTGTAATCCATTGCAGATGACGATTGCCCTCCTCGTCCTCAATCAACAGCAACAGGCCCCCTTTTTGAAGGTCGTTTCGCAGTACCTTGCCCTCCGCCTGGATGAGGCCCCGGTCAAAGGCATCCTCTGTTAAAAACGTGTTGTCAGTTCCGCTGACATCAATCAGCATACTGATGTCCTCTGTTTGAAGTCTCGCAAGCAAACGCTCTGACAAGGGGAGCGACATCGTATCCAGCTGGGACTGGGTGCCCTGATCACTGGAAAGATGCACGCGGCGGATGGTGAGCTGCTTGTCTGCAATGCGGTAATAGCCCGCTTCCGCTTCATGAAAATCATTAAACGCGCTGTAGTAGGCCAGCTTCCAGCCGGGGAACAAGGTTTTTGCCGCTTCCTCGGTGATGGCCTGCATCCGCAGCGCAGCATCCAGGGTCATAGGCAATCTTGAAAAGCTGATCATCAAGCCGTAATCATATAATAAATCAATCCGCGCGCTGCCCAGCCTGGCCCCTGTGGCGCTGTCAAAATACACCCACTGTCCATTTTGATAGACGGCAAACTGACCGCTTGATGTTTGCTGCCAGCCCTGCAGTTTAAAAGCATCCCCCTGCCAGCGGTACTGCAGCAGCTCTGTTATGCCTGTACCTTGTCTATCCTGAGCGCGCAGGATGTCAAAGCCCAGATCATCCGGATACAAAAGACCAGCCCGGCCCTGCATCCCAGGGGCTTGTCCGGCCGTATGACGCCTTAAAAAAAGCTTGTCACGGTTTTCCCAGTCCATGTTCGATACATGCGCCTCGATGCGCCAGGAGCCTTCCGTAAAGTAATAAATCCTCAAATACCAGGGTGACAGCACCAAAAAGGCATCCCCTTTGGGGGTATTCTTGATAAGAAGGCTGTCCAGAATATTCAAATCACCCGCGGATTCCAACTCCTGCCGTCGCACGTCTTCCGGCATCTCATCAAGAAAGTCTCGCGTTTGCGCATGCGCATTCACGCCTGTGAACAAAAGGAGCACACACAGGAACAACAGCATGATCTTTTTCACAGACAGACCCTCTCTTTCCATCACAACAGAGAAACAGGACGCCTCAGGGAGGCCTGTTGCCCTTCGTATCTGTTAAAATAAAACGGATGAAATCCGTGACTTCATCCATTATCATCCAAATTTGTGGTTTCTCTGATTAAATATTTTCGAAAAACGCTTCCCCGTCCGCGTGACGCAGGATGCGGGTCTCATCAAAATGCAGCGGGGTGGGCTGGGTGTCCATGTAGCGCTGGATCTCGTCCATGCGCACGGACTCCTGGAAGGTCATCATGGTGAAGGCCACGCCGTGCTTGCGCGCGCGGCCGGTGCGCCCGATGCGGTGCAGGTAGTACTCGTTCTCATTGGGCAGGTCGTAGTTGATGACGGCTTCCACATCGTCCACGTCAATGCCGCGGGCGGCCACGTCCGTCGCCACCAGGATGGGGAAACGGCCAGCCTTGTAATCATTCATGATGCGGGTGCGCTGGGACTGGCGGATGTCCCCGTGCAGGGCTTCCGCCTGGTAGCCCTGCTTGCGCAGGCGGTCGCACACGCGCTGGGTCATGAACTTGGTGTTCACAAAGATCATGATGCGGTCGTACTCGTCCGAGTCCAGCAGGTACTGAAGCGCGCCCATCTTGTTCTCCCGCGGTACCACCATGGTGTACTGCTTGATCTGCGGGCGGTTTTCTTCGGTTGCTTCCACCGTGATTTCAATGGGCGTGTGCTGGAACTTCCAGGAGATGGTCATCACGTCGCGGTTGGTGGTGGCGGAGAACATAACCAACTGCCGGGTAGGCGGCACGGACTCGATAATCTTGGTGACGTCCTTCACAAAGCCCATCTTGAGCATCTCATCCGCTTCGTCAATGACCATGGTGTGCACCTGATCCAGGCGCACATGGCCGCGGTTTTGCATGTCCAAAAGGCGCCCGGGCGTGGCCACGATAATCTGCGGCTTGCGCTTTAATTGGGTGATCTGCCGAGACATGGGCTGCCCACCGTACAGGGCCGCGATGCGGATTTGCGGGATAAAGCGCGCCAGGTCCGTCAGCTCCGCCACAATCTGCATAGCCAACTCGCGCGTGGGCGCCAGCACCAGCTCCTGGATGCGGGTTTCAGTCAGGCTGATGTACTCCAGCATCGGGATGCCAAAGGCGATGGTTTTGCCGGTGCCGGTCGGCGCGATGCCGATGATGTCCCGGCCGGCCATCATGGGCGGGATGGTTTCCAGCTGGATCTGGGTGGGCTCGCTGATGCCCATGCGCTCAAGCGCTTTGAGGACGTCACGGGAGACATCCAGCGCGGTAAATTTGTTTTCTTGGGACAATGGTAACTCCTTTTGGCCTTCGGGCCCTGCTTGTGCTTAACCGCATCATTATAGGCGCGGCGCCATATACCTGTCAAATCTGGTTGGACGGTTGTTTGTGGATTTTGTCGTGTTCCATGCATGAAAACGGCCTTGTTGGGTGTTGTATCATTGAAGGAGGCATGATTCACCGTCTTGAATTGCCCTGTTCCATCCTGTACAATAAGAGCAAATACACAGGCGCTGAAAGGAAAAGACATGAAGGCATTATTGATTGGCGGCACCGGCAACATCAGCCTGCCGATTACATTAAAACTCATCCAGCAGGGCTGGGATGTCACGCTGCTCAACCGCGGCAACCGCAACAACCTGGTGCCCGGCGCCAACTACATCACCTGCGACGCGCGGGATGAGCAGGCGGTGGCCAAGGAGATCGCCGGGCTGCGCTTTGACGTGGTTGCGCAGTTTATCGCGTTTACACCAGAGGAGATTGAGCGGGATATCCGCCTGTTTACCGGCAAGACCCGTCAGTATATCTTTATCTCCTCCGCGTCCGCCTACATCAAGCCGACGCGCAACCCCGTCATCACGGACGCGACGCCGCTTTCCAACCCCTACTGGCAGTATTCCAGGGACAAGATCGCCTGTGAGAAACTGCTTTGTGACGCGCGGGATCATGAGAACTTCCCCATGACCATCGTCCGCCCCAGCCACACCTACGGTATGGGTGCCTTGCCCCTGTCCATCCATGGGCACAAGGGCAACTGGCAAATCATCAAGCGCGTGCTGGACCGCAAACCTGTCTTGATCCCCGGCGACGGCACCAGCTTGTGGACGGTGACCTGGTCGGATGATTTCGCGGATGCCTTCATCGGCTTAATGGGCAACGACCACGCCATCGGCGAGGCGGTGCACATTACCTCGGACGAGGCCCTCACCTGGAACCAGATCCACCGGCTCCTGGCGGAAGCGCTGGACCGTCCCTTCCTGCCCTGCCATGTGCCCTCGGACATCCTGGCGCAGGCGCAGGACTATGATTTCACCGGCGCCCTGCTGGGCGACAAGGCCAACTGCGCTGTGTTTGACAACAGCAAGATCAAGCGCCTGGTGCCGGGCTTTACCGCCAAAACGCGCTTTGACCAGGGGCTGAGACTGTCCCTTGACTACATCATGAACACGCCCGAAAAACAGGTGGAAGACCCGGATTTTGACCGCTTCTGCGACAAGGTGGTAGAAATTATGAGAAAGGCCGAGGAGGAGGTGGCCGCGCTGTGAAGGACTTGAAACGTTTTTGCCTGATGCTGCTGGCCGCGGCGGTGGTGTTGACGCCGCTGATGGCGCTTGCGACCACAGCGGACATCCCGGAATACGGGGTGACCGTTCACTTCCCTGCCTCCCTGGATGTGTTCACCCACAACATGGCAGCGGACAACCCGGTGCTGGCGCTGTACGATACGACTGCGGATGAGGTGCGCGGCATGCTCAGCAGCCGTGGGCTGGCCGCCAAGGCGCAGGACATTGCCGGCAAGTTTGTGATTACGCTGTCGCTGTCCAGCGCGGGCGGCCAGGATATCGGCCTGATGGACGAGGAAGCGCTGCTGGCCTTTGCCAGCCGCTACGGCGGGGAAAGCTATGAAGTGATTCCGCACCAAAGCGGCAGCTTTTTGATGATCAAAAACGAAGAAGCCCGTCAGATTACCTGCGTGTTTGAAGGTAACGGCCTGTTGTATGAACTGCGGCTTTCCGCAAGCAGCAGGCTGCGCAGCAGCATGACTTCAATTTTGAAGGACATCATCCGGCATACGGAGTTCAGCCTGGGGCAGTAAAACAAGTCGTCAAAAAACTATGTTTTTTGACGAAAAGGAACGGTGGGCATGTTTGCTTGTTCGCAAGCTCACGGCCAGCAAACATGCGCGGAAAGCATTGCTGCGCAATGCGCCCCGCCCGAGCGGCAGAGCCGCTCGAGACGATTTCAGTCAGAGGGCTATGCCCTCTGAAACTCCCTATAAAGCGTTATTGACAATTAGCTGCCCCGATGTAGGGCAGCTTTTATATCACACTGGTTCTATTTGATTATACTCTTCTGAAATCACAACCCACCAAATGATCGTTCACCATGCCCACCGCCTGCATAAAGGCGTATACAATGGTGGAGCCCACAAACTTGAACCCTCTTATCTTCAGGTCCCGGCTGATTGTGTCCGATAGATCCGTCCTGGCTGGAACCTCATGGATATGCTCCCACGCGTTGATGATGGGTTGATGATGCACATAGCCCCACAGATAGTTGCTAAGGGAGCCGCACTCTTCACACAGCTTGAAATATGCCCTGGCATTCACGGACGCTGCCTGGATTTTCAGACGGTTGCGGATGATGCCTTCGTTTTGCAGGAGCTCGGCTACCTTCTCCTCGTCGTAGGCAACTATTTTTTCCGGGTCAAAATCATCAAAGGCCGCGCAGATGGCATCCATTTTCTTTAAGATGACAAGCCAACTCAGCCCCGCCTGCATGCCCTCCAGCAGCAGCATTTTGAACAGTTCCCTGTCGTCGTATACCGGAATACCCCATTTGTGGTCGTGATATTCCTGCTCAATCCGGCTTTTTGTTGCCCAGTCGCACCGCTTTGCGTTTTGCGCCATACACGCTCCCTTAAAACAATTCACCCGACAGCCGCAGTGCCAACTCGCCCTTGACATCACAGCGCAGGCTGAAGGCCTTGTCCTTTGAGACAAAGGACAGATCCACCGCGTCACCCGCCATCATTTCCTTGTGGTAGGAGGCGCGCACGCTGCGCACCGGGTGCTGGCGGATGTCCGCAGTCTCGCTTAAAAAGCAGAGGGCCCAATCAGCCGCGCGGGTGTTGTTGACATGGCCGTTGCGGTCCAGCTCCGTAAACACAGGACGCCAGACGCTCTCCCGCCTGGTGCCCTCTGTCAGCTCATCCGCGGCGCCGGGGTTGGTGAAAAACGGGGTAAGGTCCGACGTATCCGGGAAATCCGCCGCGATCTCCTTGATGTCGGTCATCTGCCGGGTGGTCACGTCCGCCAGCGCCCAGAAGCTGCTGCCGCGGATAAGCGGCTGGCCCTGTTCATCCTCCACCACGTAATAGCGCGGGTAAATGCCCCTGCGCGCGCGGCCGGGGAAGGTTCTGCCCAGGACGGACTGCCCGATGCGCGGGTAGCTGATGATCTCAAACTCGTTGCGCGTCACCACCCACACGGCGTTATGCTTCAAAGTGTTCTCAAAGCTCCAGCCCAGGATGTCGGAGTGCTCCCCCGCCAACTCCTGCATGATGACCAGCACGCGGTTCATCTTCAAATAGCCAAAGCGGTCACAATCGGACGACAAAATTTTAAATTGATTTTCCAGCAGTTTCATGGTGTCTCCCTCACAAAAGCGGGCCGCGTTGAATGCGGCCCGCGGTTTTCAGTTGATTCTTTGTTTCTCCGGCATCACTTGGCATATTCCACGCTGCGCATCTCGCGGATGACGTTCACGCGGATCTGGCCGGGGAACTCCATCTCGTTCTCGATGCGCTTGGCGATTTCCTTGGCGATGATGCGCACGCCGTCGTCGTTGACGTCATCAGGCTTGACCATGATGCGCACCTCACGGCCAGACTGGATGGCGTAGCATTTCTCCACACCGGAGAAGGAATTGGCAATCTCCTCCAATTTGGTGAGGCGCTTGATGTAGTTTTCCAGCATCTCGCGCCTGGCGCCGGGCCGGGCGGCCGAGATGGCGTCCGCCGCCTGCACCAGTACCGCGATGATGGACTGCGGCTCCACATCGTTGTGNNTGGGACAGGATGGCGTGGATGACCTCCGGATGTTCCTTGTATTTGCGGGCCAGCTCACCGCCCAGGGCTGTGTGGGTACCTTCCTGCTCGCGGTCAATGGCCTTACCCAGGTCATGCAAGAGGCCCGCGCGCTTGGCCAATTGGACGTCCTCACCCAGTTCAGCGGCCATCAGGCCCGCCAGGTGGGACACCTCGATGGAGTGCTTGAGCACGTTCTGGCCATAGCTGGTGCGGTATTTCATGCGGCCCAGGGTTTTGACGATTTCGGGGTGGATGCCGTGCTGGCCGGTCTCAAAGATGGCCTGCTCGCCGGCTTCCTTGATTTGCTCATCCACTTCCTTCTTGGCCTTCTCCACCATCTCCTCAATGCGGGCGGGGTGGATGCGGCCGTCGGCCAGCAGGCGCTCAATAGCGATGCGGGCTGTTTCCCTTCGCACCGGGTCAAAGGCGGAGATGATGACGGCCTCGGGCGTGTCATCAATGATGAGGTCCACGCCAGTGGCCTGCTCCAGCGCGCGGATGTTGCGGCCTTCACGGCCGATGATGCGGCCCTTCATGTCGTCATTGGGCAGGGAGATGACGGAGACGGTCGTTTCCGCCACGTGGTCGGAGGCGCAGCGCTGGATGGCCATGGCGATGATCTCCCGCGCTTTTTTGTTGCCTTCCTCCTTGGCGTTTTGTTCAATGTCCTTCACCAGGGCGGCGGCGTCGTGGTAGGCTTCCTTCTCCACCCGGGAGATGATGGCCTGGGTGGCTTCCTCAGCCGTCAGCCCCGCGATGCGTTCCAATTCCCCCGCCTGCTTGTCGCGCAGCTCTTCTGCTTCCTGCAGTCGGCGGGTGATTTCCTCGGACTTCTGGTTCATGCGCTCCTCGCGCTTTTCCAGGTTGTCCAGCTTTTTGTCCATGGTTTCCTCGCGCTGGGCGACGCGGCGTTCCGCGCGCATCTGCTCGGCGCGTCGGTCGTTGATTTCACGGTCCAACTCGCCCTTGAGGCGCAGCACCTCTTCCTTGGCTTCCAGGATGGTTTCTTTTTTCTTTTCTTCCGCTTTGCGGGTGGCGTCGTCCAAGAGTTCCTTGGCGTACTTGTCCGCGCGGCCGATCTTTTTTTCAAGCGTGTTCTTGTAATACATAAATCCGATGAACGCCCCGGCGATACACGCCGCGATCGCGATCAGGATCCAGACTAAGGTCGGCATGACTCCTCCTTTTTAGTATTCTCATACTCTCAATTAATTATGGTCCGGCAAGTAAAAAAGCCGCGGGAAAAACCCTCGGCTTTGTCGCTGAGTGATGACAAGCAGCAATCACCAGATGGACAACCCATCTGTATGCTCAAGCGGGCGCAACCCCGCGAAGACAGCCCCTGTGTATCTAAACAGCAATCCCGGCAGCACGCTGCCGGCAAAGCCGGACAGTCATATCTTAACAAACAGGGAAGTTTTTTGTCAAGATGAACAAAGTTTCCCGGCAGTTTTCAGACAAAACGGCGAAAAACTGTGTTTCGCAAGCCCTTTACCCGAACCCATGAACAGATGATACCCGGAATTCATGCAATCGCAGGTGAAAAGGGCATTCCCTGTTTTTATTTCCGGGTACGCGCGCGCCTGCGCCTGGCTGGCTGCGGCTGCTTTTTCTCAATGGGCGCTTCCCCGCGCAGGCTGAAGATCTGGTCGCGCAGTTTAGCGGCCTGCTCAAAGTCCAGGTTCTGGGCGGCGGCCAGCATCTTGTCCTCCAGCGACAGGGCCAGGGCGGTGCGCTCCTCCTCTGTCAAGCCGCGCTCGGCCGCGTCCTTGTCCGACAGCTCCGCGATGGCGATCAATTCACGCACTGCGGAGTTGATGGTCTCCGGCGTGATCCCGTGCTGCTTGTTGTAGGCTTCCTGGATGCCGCGGCGGCGGTTGGTTTCCCCAATGGCGCGCATCATGGAGTCCGTGGGCTTGTCCGCGTACATGATGACGCGGCCTTCCGTGTTGCGGGCGGCGCGGCCCACGGTTTGCACCAGACTGGTCTCCGACCGCAGAAAACCCTCCTTATCCGCGTCCAAAATGGCCACAAGCGCCACTTCCGGTAAGTCCAACCCTTCTCTTAGCAGGTTAATCCCCACCAGGGTGTCATAGGCGCCCAGGCGCAGATCGCGCAGCAGCTCCATGCGCTCCATGGTTTTAATCTCCGAATGCAGGTAGCGCACACGCATGCCCAATTCGCGCAGGTAGTCAGTCAGCCGCTCGGCCATGGCCTTGGTAAGCGTGGTGACCAGCACGCGGAAGCCCTGGTCCACCACCTGGTTGATCTCCCCCACCAGGTCATCCACCTGGCCGGTGGCGGGGCGCACGATGATTTTGGGGTCAAGCAGGCCGGTGGGCCGGATAATCTGCTCCACCGTGCGCTGGCTGTGCGCGGCCTCATAATCCCCCGGGGTGGCGGAGACGAACACCGTCTGCGGGATGCGCGCCTCAAACTCATCAAACATCAGCGGGCGGTTGTCAAAGGCGGAGGGCAGGCGGAAGCCGTAATCTACCAGTTGTGTCTTGCGGGCGCGGTCCCCGTTGTACATGCCCCGAATCTGGGGCACGGTCACATGGCTTTCGTCGATAAAACAGATAAAATCCTTTGGGAAGTAATCCAGCAGCGTGAAGGGCGGGTCGCCCGGCTGCCGGCCGTCAAAATAGCGGCTGTAGTTCTCGATGCCGGATACAAAGCCGATCTCACGCAGCATCTCGATATCATAGTGCGTGCGCTGGGCGATGCGCTGCGCTTCCAGCAGGCGGTTTTCCTGCTCGAAATAGCGGACGCGCTCCTCCAAATCGGCTTCGATCTGCGTGATGCCGCGCTTGAGCCCTTCCTCGCTGGTGGCGTAATGCGTGGCGGGGTAGAGCGCGGCGTGCGTCAGCTGGCGCAAAGCGCGGCCGGTTGTGACCGCGGTTTCTGATACGCGCTCAATCTCATCGCCAAAGAACTCCACGCGCAGGCCGTTGTCCTCCAGGTTGATGGGGATAATGTCCACCACATCCCCTCGCACACGGAACATGCCGCGGGCCAGCGCGATGTCGTTGCGCTCATACTGGATGTCCACCAGCTTGTGGGCCAGCTCCTCCGGCGTCATCTTCATGCCGGGACGCAGGGAGAGCATCTGCCCCAGGTACTCACTGGGGTCACCCATGGCGTAGATGCAGGAGACGGAAGCGACGATGATGACATCGCTGCGCTCCTTCAAAGCCGCCGTGGCGCTGTGGCGCAGTCGATCGATCTCGTCATTGATGGAGGAGTCCTTTTCGATGTAGGTGTCGCTGGAGGCGATGTAGGCCTCCGGCTGGTAGTAATCATAGTAGCTGACAAAATACTCCACCGCGCTGTCGGGGAAGAAGGCGCGGAACTCCGCGCACAGCTGCGCTGCCAGCGTTTTGTTGTGCGCGATGATGAGCGTGGGCTTTTGCACCTGCTCGATAATGGAGGCCATGGTGTAGGTCTTGCCGGAGCCGGTGACCCCCAGCAGGGTTTGCCCGGTGAGGCCCATCTTCAGCCCCTCTGAGAGCGCGGCGATGGCCTGGGGCTGATCACCCTGGGGCGCAAAAGGCGCGACCAGTTTAAATTCGTTCATTGCGTATCGTCCAAAGGAGGCATTCCCTCTTTGATGAGGCGCATCAAGGCTTCGAAGCTTTGCTGGCTGATGTCGTGCTCGATCATGCAGGCATCCTCGTAGGCGGTGTCCTCATCCACGCCTAGGCGCATGAGCACGCGGGCGATGCCCTCGTGCCGCTCCGCCATTGTGCGCGCGATGGCCATGCCGGAGTCCGTCAAGTGGATATAGTTGTTCTCATCCATGGTGATGTGGCCGGACTCGCGCAGCAGGCGCATGGCGTGGCTGACGCTGGGCTTGGTGACGCCCAGGGCGTCCGCGATATCCACCGAGCGGGCATAGCCCTTCTTGCGCTGCAACAGCAGGATGCGCTCCAGGTAGTTTTCCTGGGATTCGTTGACATTCATTTAAATCACCCAGTTGCCGTTCACTAAAATGTTCACCTGCGTGCCGTCGTGTTTGACACCGGTGATGTTCAGTTCCGGCCCGCCCACCATGAAGTCCACATGGATCAAGGACTCGTTCATGCCGGCTTGCTTCTTCTCCTCCTCGTTCATCTCGGTGCCGCGCACATGGTTCTCGGAATAGGCACGGCCCAGCGCGAAGTGGCAGGAGGCGTTCTCATCAAAGAGGGTGTTTTTAAACAGCAGGCCGGTCTGGCTGATGGGCGAATCATGCGCCACCAGGGCCACCTCGCCCAGCCGGCGCGCGCCCTCGTCCGTATCCAGCATGTCCTGCAGGATATCCTTGCCATGGGTGGCGTCAAAGTCCACCACGGCCCCATCCTTGAACACAAAACGCATGCCCTCAATGAGCCGGCCGCGGGTGGACAGTGGCATGGTGGCACTAAGCGTGCCGTTCACCTTATCGGCATGCGGCATGGAGAAAACTTCCTCTGTGGGAATGTTGGGCATGAACGCCGCGCCGCTTTTGTGTACGGACGCGCCGCCCAGCCACTGGTGGCCTTCGGGCAAATAAACCTCCAGATCCGTGCCCGGCCCTTGATAAATGAGTTTTTCAAAATTGTAGTCATTGAGCAGGTCGCTGTGGCGCTTGAGCGCTTTCGCGTGCGCGTCCCAGGCGGCGACGGGATCCTCCTGATCCACGCGGGTGACCTGGAAGATCTTCTCCCACAGGGCATTGACGGCGTCCTCTTCATCCAAATCCGGGAACACGCTCTTAGCCCAGACTGGGGAGGGAAGGGCCGCGATGGTCCATTTCACCTTGTTTTCCATCACATAGGGCATCAGGCGTTCTGTCGCCTTCGCGCTGGCCTTCAGCCAGCGGCTGATGCGCTTGGGATCAGCGGCTTTCAGCAGCTCTGGATTGGGCGCGGACAACCTGATTTGGTGATAATTGCTGTTGTATGCCGCTTCGCTGAAATCCGCGATGAAGGGCGAAAAGGTATCAAACGCCTCATCCGGCGCGTTCAGAAACCGCGCGAGGGTCATCTCATCATCCGCGAAGACGGTCTGTATCATATGGACACCCATTTTATAAGCCTGGCGGGCAATTTCCCGCGCCAGGGGCAGGCTGTGCTCGTCCAGATGCAACAGGATGCTTTCACCCGGCTGGACGTTAAGCCCCACCTTGAGGATCAGGTTGGCGTATTTTTTGAGGTTTTCTTGCAGGTTCATCATAAACTCCTATCTGCGGCATGCGCCATGTTGTCTGATGCCGCTATTATACCATGGTTTGCGTGAGATACCCGCAGTTGTGGTAGAATAAAAACACCAAGAAACGGAGGACTGCATGCAATTTTTAGGTGATAACTGGGTGTCCATCCTCGTAGGCATTGGGCTCATTTTACTGTTGGCGCTGGCCACCCGCGGCAATTTGAAGGGCCATAAAAAAAGCCCCGTGAAGGGCTGTGACAACTGCACCTGCGGCGGCGGCGCCTGCACGAATGAGGCTGCCCGGACAAACGAAGAGTAACCTTCAACCCGGACTTTTACAAGGCCTGGCACATCGCCGGCCTTTTTTACTGGATGTTTTGAAGCGCCTGCTTAAAGGCCTGGTACATAAATACCAACAGGAGGGTCATCCCCATCCCAAAGAGCATGCCCGACGCGTCCAGCCAGACATCCACAATGGCGGGGCCGCGGCCAGAGAGCATCTGGATGGACTCATCCAAAAAGCCCACCGCAAAGGACAGCAGCCACAGCTGCAGGGCATCCGTCCAGCGCCAGGCAATCTGCGAAAGCGCCATGGCTACAAAGCAGCCCAGCAGGGCATACTCTAAGAAATGGGCCAGTTTGCGAACCACCCATTCCTCCCAGTCAAGCCCGGTAAAGAACGCCAGCAGGTCGCTCATCCAGCTGCTTTGCTCGCTGGATGTCTCCCGGG